>Ga0302319_10000060_pt1 | contig 194240 bp, 151 predicted proteins | sample Bog_T0_2_FD_203319 | JGI IMG/M metagenome (GOLD analysis project Ga0302319, IMG submission 203319) | Peat permafrost microbial communities from Stordalen Mire near Abisko, Sweden - Bog_T0_2 | ecosystem: Environmental > Terrestrial > Soil > Wetlands > Peat | place: Sweden: Abisko, Stordalen...
CCACAAACCTTGGAAATCGATGAAGCCGATTCCCACATTCCCACCGCCACGACGATGACGAGGATGAATTAAATATCCTCAAAACCCGGCCGGTTAAGAGATACGCATTCTGAGGGCAAGGTCATATCGCGAGCTTTCACATAGTTCTCAGTGCCAAATATCTTTAGGCTCTTTTCGACACTCGCTTTGCCGGCTATATCTTCAACCCTCCCGTCGAGTATGAGAGTTAGATTTCTGTCAACAGCCTCCTCAAGGATTACTTCAGAGTGCGTAACCATGATGATCTGGGAGTCGTTCTCAGCGGCAATATCTCTGAGCAATACATACATCTGCTTCTGCCTGAGAATTTCAAGGTGAGCATCCGGCTCGTCTATCAGTAGAACGCTTTTTTTATGACCGTATAGGTACGCAAATATTAGGAGCACCTGTTGGAATCCTCGGCCAGAGGTGGCGAGTTCGAGAGACTCCTTGGGCAGACCTACGGGTGAGTAGTAGAGTTCAATTCCCCCTTGAGCGTTTTCCGACGGACTCTTGAGTTCCACCTGAAACAGACGCCGCATCAGGCCTTGTATCCTCGACCATCCCGCAGTGTCAACCTTGAAGCAGAGATTCCGCAGTACCTCGGCGGTTCTGCCTTGCCCCATTAGGGTTCCAATGAATTTGTCTTGATACACAGGTTCAAGGGTACTGAGCCCCGACATGGGATAAAGAAGTTCGACCTTAATGTCTATTACGTATTGGAGGAAGTCCTTTTTGTCCTCTTCACTCTCAAGTCCGCTGTAACTCGACTCTTCCTTAACTCGACAGTAGACAAGTTCATCGCCATCGTTATGAAATCGAATCGCAAGCGGTACGACCTTCCCTCGAAACTCCACTCCAACAGTGATAATTAGATATACATTCTCGTTTGAACCCCTTTTTACCCGCATATTGGACCAAAAATAGCGGGTCTTCTGGACCGGGACGGAAACGATCTCGAGGCGGTTGATCTGAACTCCCGGCCTCTCCTTTGCCTTCGATTCGCCCCTAATTCCATACCACGTCCGCACCGCTTGCGACCATAAAGCGAGCGCCTGAATTGCGCTGGTCTTGCCACAATTATTGGGGCCAATAATGACGGCTGGGTGGTCAAGTTCGATTCGCTGCTTCTCGCCAAAGAGCTTAAAATTCTCGATTTCCACGAAATGGAGCAGTCTCAAAAGCGTTCCCTCGATTTATCCACGATCTAGCGCAAAACGTCTCTTGAGGCAGATGAAAGTTGCCCGAAGGCGAAGAGACTCAGTCGCGCATTTCGCCAATATAATCAACGAGTCTACCCCGCGCTCTTCACCCGCACCACCGTGATTTTCTCGAATCCCTCTTCAAACATGGGCGCCTTCAGCTTTTCCGCCATCTTGCGCATGATGTCTTCGCTCACTGAGCGGTCACGCTGGCGGTTGCGCTGCAGGCACACCTCCAGCGGCACGTCGAAGAAGACCGCCTGCACCTCGTAGCCGAAGCTTTTGGCCATCTTGATCCACTGCCGCCGTTCATGCGTCGAGAGGTTGGTGGCGTCGACGTAGTTGAACGGCATGCGCGCAATCAGCCTGGCCCGGAGCAGCGAGCGCAGCGTCGAGAACACGAGGCCCTGGTAGCGCTGCTCTTCAACATCGTCGAACAGGATGTTTCTAAGTAGGTCGCTCGACAGCGGCGTGATGCCCCGCCGTCCAAACCAGGTCGTTTTCCCCGACCCCGGCAACCCGATGGCCAGCACTACGACGCCCTTGGGAGCCGCGGCTGACCGGTCCGCCGTCCCGGCAACCGCCGCCGGCGGCATATCCGGCTGCGTCTCCACCTCCAGCCTTCCCGACCCGGCCGGCTCATTCCAGTCAGGCCGAGAGCGTTCCTGCCCCGACCTTTCCGATTTTGCCCGCTCCGATCTCGGCCGGTCGGGTCTCGGGGCATCCGGTTTCGGCGAATCCTGCCGAACGGGCGCCTGCCTCGCATTGCCGGACCCGGGATCCGGCTTCATCTCCGTGCGTAGCCCTTCAGACCGCCGCGCCTCCGGCGCTCTCTGCAGTTGTTTGCTCCTCTGTGACCCAGGCTCGACCGGCTTCTCGTCCGGATACAGCGGCACTAGTGGAGCTGGCTGATTAGATGGGAGTTCCTGACCGATTTTGCCTGTAGATTCCGAATTGTTCGGTTCCCGCCTGGAGCGTCTTCTCATGCTGCCTTTAACTTTACTCAAAAAGTCATTCATAAAGCTCTTTCTTTGATACCCGAATACCATACTAAGCACTCCCCCCGCAAATTGCCCGCCCCTTTTGTGGCGGCCCGGTTTGGAGCTTGAGTGGATCGGTGGGATGATTGGAGAGTACGGAAGAGTAGAAGGCGGCAAGAAGCTGCGAATCGCGATTTGGGCGGCTTTGGGTGCGCTCTTTGTCGTCGCTTGGAGAGTCTCCATTTCGGCGACTTTTTCGCTAACTCCAGACCGCTCTTTTCCTCCCACTGTCGCCTCTTCAATGTGCTGTGCAGTCCGTCACATACAATTCCCCATCCGGAACCCCATCCTAGCGGTGGGAGATTTTATGCGCCTGAGCCACTACCGGAGCGAGTTTTATTCCGCCCGCGTCATCGCGGGTGGTAGGATCAAGAGTTTGGTGGAATTGCCTTCCGGGTACAATCAGACGCATCTCGATTCAGCTTCGAACGATCACCGTTTCACCCAGGAATAAGGAGAAATCACACACATGGCAGTTAAGGTTGGTATCAACGGCTTCGGCCGCATTGGCCGCAATGTTTTGCGCGCCTCGCTTGGCAATCCGGAAATCGATTTTGTGGCAGTGAACGACTTGACCAGCCCGGCTACGCTGGCTCACCTGCTCAAGTACGATTCGATCCTCGGCAACCTGAAGAACGAGATCAGCCACACGGACGACTCCATCACCGTCGACGGCAAGACCATCAAGGTGTGGGCCGAGCGCGACCCGGCCAAGCTTCCCTGGGCTGAGGTAGGCGCCCAGATCGTGGTCGAGTCCACCGGCCACTTTACGGACGGAGCCAAGGCCAAGGCTCACCTGGGCGCGACCGTGAAGAAGGTCATCATCTCCGCTCCTGCCTCGAACGAGGACCTCACCATCGTGCTCGGCGTCAACCAGGACAAGTACGATCCGTCCAAGCACAACATTATTTCCAACGCCAGCTGCACCACCAACTGCCTGGCGCCCGTCGTCAAGGTGATCCTTGAGACCAGCGGCCTGGTCAGCGGCCTGATGACCACGATTCACAGCTACACCAACGACCAGGTCATCCTCGACTTTCCGCACAAGGACCTGCGCCGCGCCCGGGCCGCGGCCCTCAGCATGATTCCGACCTCGACCGGCGCCGCCAAGGCTCTCAAGCTGGTCATCCCTGAGACCGCCGGCAAGCTGGACGGCTTCGCCATCCGGGTCCCCACACCCAATGTCTCGGTCGTCGACCTGACCTACATCGCCGAGAAGCCCACCACCGCCGAAGAGCTGAACGCCGCCTTCACGAAGGCTGCCGAAGGCGAACTGAAGGGCATTCTGGGCGTCGACTCCAACCTGCTGGTCAGCTCCGACTTCAAGGGCGACGCCCGCTCCTCGATCGTGGACGCGCCGCTAACCAAGGTGGTCGGCAACCTGGTCAAGGTGCTGAGCTGGTACGACAACGAGTGGGGCTATTCGAACCGCGTGGTCGACCTGATCGGCTTCCTGGAAAGGAAGGGGCTGTAACAGACAGTTATCAGTGGTCAGTTGTCAGTGGTCACCCTGTACCGCTGAAGGCTGGCCACTATTTCAACTCCAGCGCTCGACAAATGAATGCGGAAAATGACTCGCCAAAACATTCCGGGCGGATCACCGTATGAGCCGATCATCGGTTTCTCGCGCGCCGTGCGCGTGGGGAATTCCGTTCATTTGTCCGGCACTGGTCCCGTCGGCGCCGAAAATGAAGATGCCGCGGGGCAAACCCGCCGCATATTTGAAATCGCCGCTGAAGCTCTTGCTAAGGCCGGCGCAACTTTCGACCACGTCGTCCGCACCCGCATGTACCTGGTCCACGCCGAAGACTGGGAAGCCGTCGGCAGCGTGCATGGCGAGTTCTTTTCCTCCACCCGCCCCGCTGCTACCATGGTCGTTGTCGCCGCCCTGCTCAACCCTGCATGGCGGGTCGAGATCGAATTCGAGGCAGTGATCCTGTAACCCGAGGTTACAATCCTGGATCTCGCCAAGGGGGTCGAGAATGACTCAACTGCTCGCACGCCGACAGTTTGGTTCGTCGCTCGCTTCGGCGGGCCTCGTTTTCTTCGGCATTTCAAATAAGGCCTTCGCCAATCCTTTGAGTGGTTACGATCTCGTCGTTTGGGCAGCGGAAAAACTCCTGGATCAAGCCACGACATACGCTGGCGGCGCCGCGATGGCCAGCGCATTTCACGAGACCTCCATTGAGGACGCAAAAGCATGGATCGACGATGGCGTCAAAACGATCGAAGGCTCGATTGCCGGGTTGAACGCGAGGATTCAAGCTGATCTCCTCAATCAGATGCGCGCGGACCTTGATACTGTGAAGTCTCAACTCCATGAGTATGCCGCGCTCTCGGAGCAGTCTCGTGCCCGGAGCAAGCCCACCCTGGACAACTGCGACTTCTGCGCCGGCAGATTGCTGAGCCTTTCCCTTAACTACCCCCAGGCCTTCTGGATCAGCGTCGCGGCGACGGCCTACAAGTTATCTTCCCGGTTCGCCCTTTTTCAGTTCGATTCAGATAAGGGCCACATTTACAGCCTGTATTCAAACAAAGAAATGAGCTCGACCGCCGCTACTCTCGCCGCTACGAAGTCGTCGCTTGTGCGAGGCAGCAGCGCGCGCCGGAAGTTTGAAATCCGATGCGCGCAAGACCACGTGAGATTGAATGGTGCGAATACACACTGTGAATTGTTTGAGGGCGACCAGCACGTAGCCTCGACAGGTGAGATGGACTTTGGATGGTTATCCGGCAATGAGAAGATCGGACCCCAATCGGAGGAGGAATCATACAAACGGTTCAGTTCTCAGCTCGTTAAAAACCGGAATGACTGCGTTCGAAGCTCGAATCAATATGATCGGGCATTGCACGTTCTTTTCGACGAGTGTTGGAGAAAGATGCTCTTCAGCTCGTGCGCGATAAATGATCGCTCCCGATTCGAGTTTGCATTCGAACCAGCTGAGTGCCGGGAGCGGCCCCAGGTCAAATGGGAATAGGAAATTAAGTGCCAATATTCTGCTCAAAGATCAGAAAGGAACATCATGCCCAAGCTCTCCATACGCGACATCGAATTAACCAATAAGCGGGTATTCATCCGGGTCGATTTCAACGTCCCGCTCACGGAAGACGGCAAAGAGATCACCGACGACACACGCATCGTGGCCACGCTGCCCACCATCGTCTACGCCCTTCAGCGCCGCGCCAAGGTGATCCTCGCGTCTCACCTGGGCCGGCCCAAGGGCAAGCCGAATCCTAAGTATTCCCTCCGTCCGGTTGTCGACCGCCTCCGCGAGCTGCTCGACAAGAAGCTTGGCGAAAGCGTCAACGTGGCCTTTTCTCCCGACTGCATCGGCGAAATCGCCGGCGAGATGTCCCGCCAGCTTGAGTCCGGCCAGGTGCTGCTTCTCGAGAACCTCCGCTATCACGCAGAAGAGGAAGCTAACGATCCGGCCTTCTCCAAGGCCCTCGCCTCGCTGGCCGAGGTCTACGTCAACGACGCGTTCGGCTCGGCTCACCGTGCCCACGCCTCGACGGAAGGGATTACTCACTACCTCAAGCCCGCAGTCGCCGGCCTGCTAATGGAAAAGGAAATCACCTATCTCGGCAAAGCCCTCGAAGCGCCCGAGAAACCCTTTGTCGCCATCATCGGCGGCTCCAAGATCAGCGGCAAAATCGACGTGATCGACAACCTTCTCGACAAGGTGGACACACTCGTCATTGTCGGCGGCATGGCCTATACCTTCCAGCGCGCCCTCGGCGTCACCACCGGCAAATCACTCGTCGAAGAAGACAAAATCGACATGGCCAAGGCCGCTCTCGAAAAAGCCAAGGCCAAGGGAGTCGAACTCCTGCTCCCCGTCGACAATGTCCTCGCCGACAGCTTCTCGCCCGATGCCAAAACCCAGCCCTGGGACACCTCGGTCAACTTCCCCGCCGACTGGCAGGGACTCGATATCGGCCCCAGGTCGATCGCGGCCATTGAAGAGGTCGTTTCGACCGCCCGCACCATCGTCTGGAACGGACCCGCGGGCGTGTTCGAATTTCCAAAATTCGCCGTCGGCACTAACGCCATCGCCCACGCCGTAGCCGCCAACAAGGCAGCCATCACCATCATCGGCGGCGGCGACAGCGTAAGCGCCATCAACCAGGCCGGCGTAGCCGACCAGATCACCCACATTTCAACCGGCGGCGGCGCTTCGCTGGAGTTCTTGGAAGGCAAGAAGCTGCCTGGCGTGGAAGCGTTGACGGACAAGTGACCCGATGAAGCGGAATCTCACATCGCTCCTCGCGGCCGATGGAGCCGTGGTCTCCAGCATCGTTGCTGGATGGAATGTGTTTCGGGACTTGCGGGACGGTCCTTCCGTAAAAATCAGGGCAAAGCTCGGCTATGTTCTCTCTAAGCCGGACGGAAACAAATGTTTCGTCGCGTTCACATGGGCGTTGAAGCGGGAGGTCGTGCCGCACGAACATCCGTATTGAAACTAACCTTCACTAACCCCGGAAGGCGTCCTATTGCGTTGAGCATGTGGGGAGCTACCTTGAGACCCGGATCCCCGGCGCCCTTTCTAATTACGTACCGAACTACCTGGTCCACGAAACAGTTACCGATCTTTCGGTCCTCGATGAAGAAACGAAGAAGATATGGGTTCAAGACAGTACAGAAAGATATTGGTATTTGCCGAAGCATTATCTGAATACGGCCCGAGAGGACCGCGCCTTATTCATAGACCACCAACGCTCCTTTGAAGGAAAGGAACCCTGAAAATGCCGGGCGCAGGTCTCGCATTTGAGACTTGGGCGCCAGTCCCTAACCGCCAATCTCCCGTTCCTGAATCTGACGTAGCGTTACAATCATTGATGTGGAGATCACGTTCGACCCACGGTAGAGCGAGCGCAATCTTCGGGAGCGCAGTCTTGGCTTCGACGAAGCTGCTGAATTCGATTTTGCTTCAGCGTCCTATTTCGGCGAGGGGCGCCAAGGCGAGAATCGATTGGTTGGAATAGGCTATTTGAGGGGCCGGCTACACATTCTCTGCTTTTTGCCAACAGCAAACGGAATCCGAGTCATTAGCTTTCGCAAGGCGAATAACCGGGAGGCGCGCAAATATGGCAAGCTCAAAACCATTGACGAATGATCAAGGCGAAGTTCGAGAATTAACGAACGAAGATTTCGCCCAGTGCGTGCCCTTCTCCGCACTGCCCGCTGATTTGCAGGCCCTTCTTTCGCAGCCCAAGACGATCGCCCCCGATGCTGAGGCCTCGACCACGAAGCAGCCCGCAGCCTGAGCCCCATCCCGCTGCGAGATCCCTCTCCTGTGAGACGGTGAACCGGATGCCCGGTTTTCTGTTCAGCCAACGACAGGATTAAACTCTGGATACCGGGACAATCCAGCGCTCCAACGAGAGAATGCCCTTGCCCTATTACACTCGGGTTCTATCAAAAGATGAAGAATTCCCTCCCTTCGATGAGCTCGCCCAGTTCATCCGATCGGCTCATCCCGATTACCGGCTCACCTTGGAAGAAGGCACGGAAGAGGAGTGGGAAACAGCGCTGCTGGTGGGCACGGACGAGGTCGAAGTCGCCCTGCTTGAGTGCAACCCGGTCTTCGACGGCTCCGCGGGGCAGGACGAGATCTCCGACTTCATCGAAGACCTCTACGGCTGCCGGCCCGAAACCGGCGTCGAATGGCTCACCGAGTACCTGGAAGAGGTAAAGACCATCTACGCCTTCCAGCACCTGCAAGGGGCTGAGACCGTCGACGGCAGCAACGCCCTTCACGGGCTCCGCGCCCGCCTGTGGGAGCGCGGGGACGCCATCATCCAGGCGGACAACGAAGGATTCACCAACGAAGAGGGATTCCACATCGTGTGGCAGTTCGCCGACACCGTCTCCGGCGCATGGAACATGGCCGTCCTTCAGGACGGAACCTGGCAGCAGTTCAAGATGGATCTTGGCGACCCCGAGCATCGCGAAGCATTCCTCGCCGGCACTGTCCCCTTCGACGTCTCCGCGATCCAGCTTCCCTCCGGAGAAGACTGATCGGCTTTCCGCGTGGATGCGAGACTTTCCCGTGGAGAGTGGAGGATCGACACTCGCTCAAACAACCGTCCGAGCGCCCGGCCCGTTGTGCCCACCGTCACCCCGAGCCGCCTTTCCATCCTCTAAAATCAACTTGAGGAACCCACAAAATGCTCCGCAAAAAACTCATTGCCGCTAATTGGAAGATGTACAAGATTCCCGCCGAAGCCAAGTCTTTTGTTTCGAGCTTTCTGCCGCTCGTTTCCGGCCACACCCGCGATGAAATCGCCCTGTTTCCCTCGCCGGTCCTGCTGCCCGCGGTCATTGAAGCCGCCCGGGGATCCAATGTGTTTGTCGGCTGCCAGAACATCCACTTTGCCGAAGAAGGCGCCTATACCGGCGAAACCTCCGTTGGCCAGCTCATCGCCGTCGGTGGAACTCACACCCTGATCGGCCACTCCGAGCGCCGCCAGTATTTCGCTGAGACCGATGAGATCGTCAACAAGAAGCTCCACACCGCGCTCAAGCACAAACTGATCCCGGTGGTTTGTGTCGGCGAAGTGCTCGCCGCGCGCGAGGCCGGCGAGACTGCCTCCGTTCTCAAGACACAGATCACAGGCGCCCTGGCGGGCATATCGGCTGAAGCCGCCGCTCCCATCGTGATCGCCTATGAGCCGGTCTGGGCCATCGGCACCGGCAAGACCGCAACTCCCGAGATCGCCGTCGACGCGCACAAGATTATCCGCGCCGAAGTGGCCAGATTGCTTGGGGCCGAAGTCGCAGCCGCGATCCGCATCCTCTACGGCGGCAGCGTCAAACCCGACAACGCAACCTCGCTGCTGGGACAGGAGGAGATCGACGGCGCCCTGGTGGGCGGCGCAAGCCTCAAGCCCGATTCCTTCGCGTCAATCGTGAAGTATTAATTTCAATCAAGGAATAGGCGCTCGGAGAGAACTCTCCGAGCGCCTTTTTTATGCGCCGAAACCGGCAATCCAGCCCTGAAGCACCGCCGGGAATACGCCCATCAGCAGCACCGCCAGGGCAATCAGCAGCAGCACCGCCAGCGTAACCGGGTGCGCGTGAATTGGCGTTTCATCCGCGGCCGGCATGACGTAGGCGCGCTTGAGCACTTGCAGATAGTAGTAGAGTGAAACCGCGCTCATGGCGATGGCGAGAGCGACGAGCCCCACGGCTTCATGTGGCAGCGAGGATAGCGACCCCGGCACAGGAAACGGTCCCGATCCGAGCGTGAGCACCGCTGCAAAAAGATTGAACTTGGCCCAGAACCCGACCAGCGGCGGAATTCCTGCGAGCGAGAGAAAGAGAACCAGCAATACAGCGGCGAGCAGCGGGTTGCGCTTTTGCAGGCCGAGAAAAGAGTCAAGCTTGTCGGAGCCCGTGGCACGCTCCACCACACCGACCACCCCGAAGGCGCCGATGGTCGTGAGACCGTAGGTGATGATGTAATACAGGATTGCTTGCGCGCTCACGTTCGCCCAGCCGAAGAACGCAAGCCCCAGCAAGATGTAACCTGCATGCGCAACGGCGGAGTAAGCAAGCAGACGGCGAACGCTCGTCTGCGCGAGCGCTGCCAGGTTGCCGATGATCATGGACGCGGCCGAGAGCACCATGAGGATCAGCGGCCATCCAGAGACGAAGCCATAGGTCATGTGCGGGGGCGGCGTTCCAGGTGGGGAGACTGTGAAGGTGACACGGCCGCCTGTCAAGTGCAGCATCGAAGGCCACCAGAGGATCGCATGGCTGATGGAGATGAGGAGCGCGAAACTCGCTACCTTCGACACCGATGCGATAAATGCCGCGGCGGGAGCGGGTGCGCCTTCATACGTGTCCGGAGCCCACAGATGGAATGGGACAGCCGCTACCTTGAAGCCGAGGCCAACGGCGATCATGACCAGCGCGATCAACAGCAGGAACGTGCCGCCGTGAGCCGACGCCATATAGGTGCCGAGCACCACGCGAGGCAGGCTAGTCGAACCGCTCAGCCCGTAAAGATAACTGAATCCAAACAACAGAAATGCAGCGGACATGCCACCGAAAAGGTAATACTTGATCGACGCCTCGGCGCTTTTTGCCGACTTCTTCGCGAACGCGGTGAGAATGTAAAGTCCCAGACTCAGCAGTTCCAGTCCAACGAAGATGACCAGCAGATCCTGCGCCGCCGCGATAATCAACCCTCCAGCCGCGGCCATCAGCACGACGGCAACGTATTCGCCTGGGTTGCGCGTAAATCCGGTATCGATGAAAAGCGCGAGCGTGAGCGCAGTGAGAAAGAGAATGGCCACCTGCGCGACAGCGGTGGAACCGCCAGCCGCCAAGACAACGTAGCTCCCATTGCTCAGGCTGCCCCATCCAGCCGCGTAAACCGCCCAGATAGCAACGGCACAGCCGGCAACGCCGATCAAAGTTGCGGAGGCTACGCGCGACTTCAGCGCGGCGTTGCGCAGCAAGCCCAGATCGACTAGCAGCACCAGCAGTGCGGCAAGCTCAAGCACAGTCTCCGGCAGCGTTGCGCGGAAGAGATCTGCATAGTTCATTGCACGCCTCCCGCAAGCAGCGCCTTCACGGCCGGCTCAATCGAGTCCAGCAAAATTTTGGGATAGAGCCCGACCACCAGGCTCACCCCGGCCAGCAGCGCCACGCCCGTAACCTCCGGCCAGGTGACGGCCGCGAACGGATGCGCCTGCTCCTGCCCGATTACATGCGCCCCCGGCACGATGTCGCTGAAGAAAGCCATCTGCAGCGCGCGCCACGTGTAGGCGACGCCGACAATAATGCCGATGCCCGCCCCGGCGGTCCACAGTGGATTCGTAGTCCATGAGCCAATCAAAACCTGCAACTCGGCGACAAATCCTGAGAAGCCCGGGAGCCCCATCGAGGCAACCGCGGCAATCACAAACGCCCACGCGGCAAAAGGCATGCGCCTGGCCAGGTGCATGGTCTCAAGCTCCGCCAGCTGCCGCGTATGAGTACGGTCGTAAACGATGCGGCCGACGATGGCGAACAACAAGCCCGCAATCACTCCATGCGAAAACATCTGCAGCACCGCGCCGTCCAGGCCGATCTGATTCAGCGTCATCAACCCCAGCAGCACAAATCCCATGTGGCTTACGCTCGAGTAGCCGATGACGAATTTGAAGTCCGATTGCGCCAGCGCCACCAGCGCTCCGTAAATAATTCCGATCACCGCCAGCAGCGCGAACACATCGCGCCATGAGCCGATGCCGAGGTACGCGAATCCCCACGGATCGAGCCCGTGCGGGAACAGCGCGATTGCCACCCTCAGGCACCCGTACGCGCCCAGTTTCATGACCACGCCGGCCAGCAGCATGGATGCGGCCGTAGGCGCGGCTACGTGGCCGGTCGGCGCCCAGGTGTGAAACGGCCACATGCCCGCCAGAATCGCAAACCCCGTGAACACCAGCGGAAACACCCACATCTGCGTGCTTACCGGCAGCCCGGCGTGTGCCAGGTCGGTAAGAGCCGTGGAGTGGCTGCCCGATGCGGTATAAGCAACCAGCAGCCCGATCAGCACCATCGCCGAGCCCACGAATGAATAGAGCGCCAGTTTCATGGCGGCGTATTCGCGCCGCGTTGAGCCCCAAATCGCGATTAGAAAGTACTTGGGAACAATCGCAACTTCGTAAAACACGAACAGCAGAAACAGATCGAAGCTCAGGAAGACGCCGTACACGCCGCCGATCAGCGCAAAGAAGAAGGCGAAAAACTGGTTGGTGCGCAGCTCGATGTTCCAGCTGAAGAGCACGCCCGCAACAGCGGCAATCCCTGTAAGCAGAACCAGTACGCGGCTGATGCCGTCAGCCGCCAACAGGTAATGAATGCCCATCGAAGGCACCCACGCGGCATGCACGATTTCTACCTGACCCTGGCCCATTCCCGCGATAAATCCGGCCACTCCTATCGTCAGGCCGGCCAACGCCATGGCCAGCGCCAGCCAGCGCGCCAGCGCGTTCTTTTCCTTGGGCAGCAGGGCTTCGAGCAGCGCTCCGGCAAACGATATGTAGATCGTCCAAGCCAACATTAAAATCTCCAGTGCGCCAGCAGGTTCTGGACGGTGGGATTGATACTGCCCACAATCAGCTGGGGCACAAGACCGAGCAGGAGCATGAGCCCGATCACCGGGGCCAGCGCCATCCGTTCGCTCGAGTGCAAATCGGGGAACCCGGAGCAATGTTCCTTCACTGGCCCGGAAAATACCTTCTGGATCACGGTCAGAATCACCACCGCTGTCACCAGCAAACCAAGCACTGAGACAGTGGCCGCAACCCAAGCCAGCGGAAACGCGCCGCGGAAGATGAGAAACTCGCCGACAAATCCATTCAGTCCCGGCAGGCCCAGCGAAGAGAACAAGGCAATCCCCATCAGCCCTGCGAGGACTGGCGCCGGCTTGCGCAGGCCGCCGAAATCGTCAATGCCGCGGTGGCCGCCGGTGCGCATTTGCATCATGGCCACAAACCAGAACAACGCAGCCGCAGTGATGCCATGATTGAACATCTGCAGGATCACGCCGTTGAGCGCCGCGGCCTGGCTGGCCACGGTTGCCGCGCCCGAGGCCGGAACCGCGAGCGCAAAGATGGCCAGCAGGCAATAGCCCAGGTGGTTCACCGACGAGTAGGCGAAGACCCGCTTTAAATCCTTTTGCGCCGCCGCAGCCCAGGCTCCCATCACCACGGTCGTAACCGCAAGCACCAGCAGCGGGGTTCGAATCTGCGCAATCTGCGGCCCGAAGATCGGAATCGCAATCCGCAAGAGTCCATAGACGCCCATCTTCGACATCGCGCCGGTCAGCAGCATCGTCACCGGCGACGGCGCTTCAGCGTAGGCCGCGGGCAGCCAGGTGTGGAATGGAACCATCGGCACCTTCACCGCGAATCCAGCCAGCACTGCAATCGCGAGCCAGAGCATCACCGGTCCCAGGTGGGACTTCACCAGCGTTTCCAGCTCGCCGGACGCTGCCATTTGCGTCAGTTGCCTGAAGTCCATGCTGCCGGTCGAAAGAAAGAGAGCCAGGAATGCGATCAGCAGCGCCACCGAACCGGCCATGGTGTAGATGAAGAACTGCGTCGCCGCGGGCCCACGCCGCGCTCCGCCCCAAAGCTTGATCAGGAAAAATGCCGGTATCAGCGATATCTCCCAGAACAAAAACCAATGGAAGAAATTCAGCGCGGTAAATGAACCGAACAGACCCGACTCGAGGATGAGCACCAGCCCGTAATAAAGCCCCGGCTGATGATGGACGCGATGCGCCGCGTCCACAGACATCAGCGTCACAATCGCCGCAAGCACCAGCATCAGCGCGCCCAGCCCATCAACGCCCAGGTGATATTCGATACCCAGCGACGGCGCCCACTTGTGCAATTCCACCATCCCGATGCTTCCGTCGGACGGCAGTCCGCTCCATACCACCAGGGCAAGCGCAAGGGCAATCAGCGCAATGAACAGCGCCACGCCACGGGCGTGTTTGCCGGAGAACAGCGCAATCGCCGCCCCAATCAGCGGCAGCACGGTCAGCAGCGTCAACATCGGAAGTCCGCTCATGGCCGCGCGCTCCAAATCAGAATTGCGGCCAGCACCACCACAGCCACCGCTAAAATGCGCAGGTAGATCTGCACGCGGCCGTTCTGTGCGCGCGCAATCAGCCCCCCGCCGGTCGACAACTCTTGGCATGCCTTATCGAAGGTGCCGTCGACCCAGTCGACATCGAGCAGCCGGTTAAGCCGCGCCCACAGCGCGAACAACTTCGCGACTGCGGCAACGATTCCGCCCCAAACGCGGCGGTCAAGCCAATCGGCCACCCGCGCCCACCACGCATAAAACGCAACCACCGTTATCCCATAAAACTCGTCCACATAAAGCCGGTCGCGAAGCGCGGCCCAGACCCATGGGGCGTCCTTCTCGAGCACATCCGGGGCTTCGGAAGCTGGCGACCTCGAACCATAAAGCCGCCACCCTAACCAGAGTCCAAGAAAGACCACGGCAGATGATGTGAGCATGAGAGCAATCAGCCCCGGCTCGGCAAAACCGCGCCAGTCCAGGGCTGCGGCACGACCTTCAAGGAAAGCCCTGAACCATGGCCAGGCTGGCGTTCCGATCAACCCCAGCGCCATGGCAAAGAAAGCCAGGATGGCCAGCGGCACAGTCATCACCGCGGGACTCTCGTGCGCCGGCCTGTGCCCCCGCCAGATCCCGAAAAAAACATAGCTCACCTGCCGCGTCATGTAGAACGCGGTCAGCAGCGCGCCGAAGACCAGCAGATAAAACGGCCCCTTGATCGCCTCCGGCTGATGCGCCGCTTCGAGAATCCCATCCTTTGACCAGAATCCGGAAAAGAAGATCGGAAACCCGCAGAGGGCCAGCATGCCGATTGCGTACGTAACAAATGTCAGCGGCATATCGGCCTTGAGGCCGCCCATCCTGCGAATGTCCTGCTCGTCGTGGCAGCCGTGAATTACCGAGCCCGCGCCCAGGAACAAGAGGGATTTGAAGAATGCATGCGTGATCAGGTGGAACATGCCAACCGCCACTCCACCAAGCCCCAGGCCGGCCATCATGTAACCGAGCTGCGAAACCGTCGAATAGGCAAGGATGCGCTTGATGTCGTTTTGCGCCACGGCAATCAGCGCCGCGAAAACTGCCGTGCCCGCACCGACCCAGGTCACCACGATCAGCGCGGTCGTGGTCCCAGGCAGCCCCGATGCATTCAGCGGAGCCCCCGCGGCCATCAGCGGGTACACGCGCGCGACAAGAAAAACGCCGGCTGCCACCATGGTCGCCGCGTGAATGAGGGCGGAGACCGGCGTGGGACCCTCCATCGCATCGGGCAACCACACATGCAGCGGAAACTGCCCGCTCTTGCCGGCCGCTCCGGCAAAAATCAAGAGGCCAATCGCGCCCGCAGCCGTCAATCCAAACGCCGCATGCGCGCTCAGCAAACCGGCAAGGGCAAGTCCTTCCAACGAGCCCGAACCATGGTCATAGAAAAGCAGCGTTCCGGTCTGCGCGAACAGCCACACAATTCCGAGCAGGAAAAAGATGTCTCCCACGCGCGTAGTAATAAACGCCTTCTTGGCTGCGGCAGCGGCCGCGGGCTTCTGATACCAGAAACCGATCAGCAGGTATGAGGTCAGCCCAACCAGTTCCCAGCCCATGAAAAGCATCAGCAGGCTGTTTGAAATCACCACACCCAGCATCGCTCCCGCAAACAGCGATAGAAAGCAGAAGAAGCGCGTGTAGTTCTCGTCGTGCTCCATATACCCGGTTGAGTAAATGAAGATGAGCAGGCCCACGAAGGTCACCATCACCAGCATGACGGCCGACAGCGGATCCAGAATCCAGCCCAGTTCGACCCTGGAAACTCCAACCTGAATCCAGGTGAGATTCACCACCTCGCGCACGGCCACGCCGTTGATCCATCCGCCCACCCCATGCGCAAACGCCACCAGCGACAGAAGCAGTGAAAAGCTCAGCGATCCGATCGCCAGCCAGGCCGAGAGCCTGCGCATGGGCTGCTTGAGCAGCGCGATCAGGCCCGCGGCCACAATCGGCACCGCGGGAACAAGCCACAAATTCCGAGCGACCATGGACGCGTTGGATTGCGGAGTGAATGAAGCAACTTGCTCGATCATCCTTTCACCCCTTCATTCCTTTTATCTGGTCCAAATCGGTGGTCTGCGTATGGCGATAGATTGAAATAATCAGCCCCAGTCCCACAGCCGCCTCGGCCGCGGCCACGGCGATCGAGAAGATGGCAAACATCATCCCGGTCAGGGCTTCAGGATGCGGTCCGTAACGCCAGAACGCGATGAAGTTGAGATTGGCCGCATTGAGCATCAATTCGATGCCGATCAAAACCAGGATCGCGTTGCGGCGCGTCAGCGCTCCGGCCAGGCCGATGGCGAAGAGCAGAGCGGCAACCATCAGATAAGCCGCGAGCGGCGAAGCGATGCCGTTCACTTCGACCCCTCTTTCTCGTGCATGGCCACAATCACAGCGCCGATGGTGGCCGCCGTCAGCAGCAGGGCCACAATCTCCAGCGGCAGCACATAGCGCCCAACCAGCGCGTTACCGATGTCGCGGACGGTCACTGCGGGAGCCGCGCTCTCATGTGGCAAAGCCCGGCCGCTTTCGAGCACCGCCCAGCCGAACAAGGCAAACACTCCGGCCGCGATCGCCACGCCCACCAGCCAGCTCTCGCTGAAAACCTGGCCTACCGGCGTGGTCGAGCCGCGCGTGACCAGAATCGCAAACACCACCAGGATGGCGACAGCGCCGATGTAAACCAGGATCTGCGCGAAGCCCGCAAACTGCGCATCGAGTTGCAAAAAGAACAGCGCCAGCCCAGCGAAAGCCACCGTAACAGCTAGCGCGCAATGGACAGTATTCTTCAACAACAAGACGGCCAGCCCGCCGGCCAGCGTCAGGGCCGCGATTAAATAGAACAAGACGCCCATCGCCACCCCACTTTACTCCGCATACCGGTAACTCCTGGGGCCAAGATGCTCTCTCCCCATGCCCACCTTGCCCATCAGCACAAAAACCGCGGCCAGTATCAGGGTACACACCACCCAGCGCTCCCACCCCTCGCCCATGAACCGCCAAAGCGCTGTCACCATCAGGTTGATCAGCGTGAACGGCAGCACAAACTTCCATGCAAAATTCATCAACTGGTCCTGTCGCAGGCGCGGCAGCGTGCCCCGCATCCAGATGAATACGAAGATCGAGACCATGACCTTTGCGAAGAACCATATCCACGATGGAACCCAGGTAAGGAACGAGAACGGGGCCGACCATCCGCCCAGAAACAGCGTCGTGCCCAAGCCTGAGATTGAAAACATGGCCAGATACTCGCCCAGAAAAAACAGCGCGAATTTGAATCCCGAATATTCGGTGTGATATCCGGCCACGAGCTCCGATTCGCCTTCCGGCAAATCGAACGGCGATCGGTTGGTCTCCGCAGTAGCCGCAATCGCAAACATCACGAAGCCCGCAAATCCCCAGGGCGTAAAAATGTACCAGTTGGGAAGCCAGCCGGTGTAATGGTTCTGCGCCGCGGCAATCTTCACCAGCGAGAGCGAGCCCGAGATCATGACCACGGATACGCCGGAGAGCAGCAGCACCACTTCGTAGCTGATCATCTGCGCAACCGCGCGCATGGCGCCCAGCAAAGAATATTTATTGCGGCTCGACCACCCGGCCATGAACACCGTAACCTCGGTCGATGCGCCCATGGCAAAGAAAAACAGCAGCCCGGCGTCCATATCCACCAGCACCATGTTGCGCCCCATCGGCAACACGGCAAATCCCATAAACACCGTGACCACCAGCACCACGGGCGCGAGAAAATGCACCGCCGCATCCGCGTTGAGCGGGACGATATCCTCCTTGGTCAACGATTTGATGCCGTCGGCAACCGGCTGGAAGAAACCGAACGGCCCAGTTCGATTGGGGCCCAGGCGATTCTGAATCCGCGCCAGCCCCTTGCGTTCAAACACGGTGGTCAACGCGAACAAGCCGGGAAACAGGCAGACAATCGTCACCACCCCGAGCACAACGTCCACAGCGGGACGCCATGCCTGCGGCAAAAATCCGGTAATCCAGTTGCGAAGGATGATAAAGATCTGGTCGAGCGTCGTAACCATGGGCTAATCCCCTCCCGCAGTCGGAGACCCCGGTTTGGCCTTGGCCGCGCCGTCGGCCTTTGCAGCGCCCTCGGCCTTGGCCGCCGCGCCGGCCGCAGCTTTCGCCTTAGCGTCAGCCTTCGCCTTCTCCCCGGCCAGCCGCGCATCCACCTCGGCGGCCTCTGTGGGATGGATCGAGTGGTAGTACCGATTCGACTTTGACAACTGCTTGCGATCCAGCAGCAGCCCGCCGAACCGGTCATCTGTAGCGAGTTCGAATTCGTTATCCATCTTGATCGCTTCGAACGGGCAAACCTCTACGCAGATCTGGCAGCTCATGCACACCGAAATATCGATATCGAATCGCGACGGATAAAACTGCGGCTTGCCCAGCGCATCCGGCTTCTTGTCCTTCGACTTGTCGATGTAAATGCACTTGGGCGGGCACTCTTTCTCGCATATCTGGCAGGCCACGCAACGCATCCCTGCTTCCCAGTCGGCGCCGTCGTAAACCAGAAAGGGAAACACGCGCGCAGCCTCAATGGGAGCGATCCGCTCTTCCGGATACTGGACCGTAGTAAGCCGTTCTTTGGAGACATAACTGCCGGCAAAATTCCTCGCCGTCTCCAACATCCCTTTCACAATTCCCTCGCCTAACAACGCCGTCCTCCGAAAAACAGTGATCAGTGGTTAGTGATCAGTGATCAGCAACTTCACGACTAGGCCGAGATCTTACTCAGTATTGCGTGAATCATCTTGCCGACTTCATGCGACAATCCTTCGGCTTCATCAATCTGTCTCGCCTTCCCCATTTCGAGCCTTCGGGCGATTTCCAGTTGCGTCTGCAACTCAGAATTCGATCCGCGCGCCATGCCAAGAAACCGGCGGAACTCGCCCGTCGTCAATCTTCCCTGGCCCTCTGCAATGTTACTCGGCACTGAAACTGAGCTTCTCCTCATCTGACTCGTCAAACCGTACAGCTCTTCGCGCGGAAAATCCCCAGTCATCCGATAGACCGCAACGGCCAACTGCATCGATCTCTGCCAGACGGTCAGATCCCGAAACGACTGCACCGCCGGCTGAGTTATCATCTCTCCCTCGCCTCCAGGCTGACTACTGACCACTGTCTCACTGATCACTGTTTCACCGATCCACTTCACCCAGCACAATATCCACTGAGCCAAAAATCAGCACCACATCCGCGACGTTGTGCCCCAGACACATATCTTCCAGAATCGTCAGGTTGATCAGGCTGGGCGGCCGCACGCGATAGCGATACGGATTCGGGCTGCCATCGCTGATCAGATAGAAACCGAGTTCTCCCTTGGGCGCCTCGATGCGTCCATATGCCTCGCCCGGCTTGGGACGGAACCCGCGAATCTTCGCCTTCGGGTCCATCACCGGGCCACCGGGAATGTCCTTGAGCGCCTGTTCCACAATCTTGATCGACTCGCGCATCTCCAGCACGCGAATCATGTACCGATCGTAGATGTCGTGGTGATCGCCGAGCGGCACGCGGAACTTGAAGCGGTCGTAAATGCCGTAACGATCCACTTTGCGGATATCGTAGTTCACTCCCGAAGCCCGCAGCATCGGCCCCGTTACCCCGGCGTTGATGGCCAGGTCCGGCGGCAGTATTCCCATTCCCTGGGTGCGCGCCATCAGGATCTCATTGGAACTGAGCAGCGCTTCAAACTCATCGATAAAAGATGGCAGCCCCGCTGTTACATTTTTCGCGGCCTCGAGCCACGCCTGGGATGTATCCACGCGGCATCCGCCGAAGCGCATGTAGTTGCACATCATCCGCGACCCGGTCAGCGCCTCGAACAGGTCCAGGATCTTCTCCCGCATTTTGAACGCATACATCAGCGGCGTACCGCTCGCCCCCATCTCCTGGATCAAAAATCCGATCGACGAAGCATGATTTTGAATGCGCGTCAGCTCGCCAAGGATCACGCGAATATACTCGGCGCGCTCCGGAACCGCCTGCCCCACCAGCTTTTCTACAGCCAGCGCATACGCCCAGTTATTGGTCAGCGAACAGATATAGTCCAGCCGGTCGGTATAAGGCATTGACGCCAGGTAGCTGGCCTGCTCGGCAATCTTCTCGTGATTGCGATGCAAATAGCCGAAGACCGGCTTGAGGCGCACCACCCGCTCCCCATCCAGAGCCAGGTCCATGCGGAAGACACCGTGAGTGGAAGGATGATGCGGCCCCATGGCCACTTCAAGAAGCTCATCGCCTTCCTCCGGCAAAACCACTGGCGGCCGATTCCAACCCGCCTGCCGCCCCGCTTTGGTTTCCAACAAACCCATTCGCCCCTGCAACCCCAGTCCTTAAGTACCTAGTCCCCGCTCTGATGCGCCTTCGCCCTGGCCAATACTTCATCGTGCGCCGTCGGCTCATATTCAAAGTCGTCCGGCTCCACGTAGTCGCGGCGCATGGGATGATCCTTGAATCCCTCCCACATCAGCAGTCGACGGAGATCGGGATGCCCGGTGAAAACAATCCCGTATAGATCGAAGATCTCTCGCTCCTGAAACTCCGCCGACCGCCATACCGGGGTCAGCGACGGCAGTTCCACCTGATCCGTCCGATTTACCGTGCGCATTCTGACAATCACCGGCCCATGCTTTTGTTCGATCGAATACAAGTGGTAGACCGCCTCCAGAAAGCCCGGCTCTACGCGCTTACGGGTCTCTTCGACCGTCTCCTCCACCGTCTGCTCCACGCCATCCACGATTTTTTGAACCGGTCGCGTGATTTTCACTTTTTCGGTGATCTCTTTGTCCGGCCAGTCGACCCCGGTTGCATTGGAAAGAAAATCAAGAGCCAGCTCAGCGTCATCGCGCAGAAACAGCGCTACAGACTCGGCCCGCTCCGGCGCCAGCCGTAGAGAGTGTTGCGCCGATACGCTGGGATTGAGCACAATCTCGACTCCCGCTCCGGGCACAGCCGCCAAAATGGCTGCCTTGATCTCCTCCACGGTCTTCAATGCAAGTCCCTCAGTCCCTTTTATGTCTCAACTGATCACTGTCCACTGACAACTGTCTTTCACCGGATCACCACCGGCAACGGCCAGACGCCCTTGTTCGAAGTGGGCTCCAGGTCGTGCTCCCCTTGCTCGGGCACCGGAAACTCGCCCTGCGCCCCGGCGTCCAGGTGCCGCGGCCGGCCTACACCCGTCAAGGGCTGCTCGTCAATCTTCTTTTGCAGCGTGATGAACGCCTGCAGCAGCGCCTCGGGCCGTGGAGGACAACCCGGAATGTGAACATCCACCGGAATATACCGGTCGATTCCCTTCAGCACGTTGTAGCCCTGCTTGAACGGTCCTCCGGAGATGGCGCAAGCGCCCATCGCAATCACATACCGGGGCTCGGCCATCTGGTTATAGAGCCGTACTACCTGCGGAGCCATCTTCTTGGTCACCGTGCCGGAGATGATCATCAGGTCCGCCTGCCGAGGCGAAGGCCGGAAAACCTCCGCGCCAAAACGCGCCAAGTCGTACCGCGCCATGGTGGTTGCGATCATCTCGATCGCGCAGCAGGCCAGACCGAACTGCATCGGCCAGACCGAACTCCTGCGCCCCCAGTTATAAAGCTCTTCGATGGTCGTGACGAAGACGCCCTGCTTGCCCAGTTCGATCTTCAACTCAGAATCCACAGCCATCCCTCAACTCCCCCGAGTCCCCTAGCAGCCTGTAGTGAAAATCGAAGATACTGAACGATCATCCCTCAGGGGCTAAAGCCCACACTTGTTTGCGTCGACTCACGGCACGACTAAAGTCGTGCCCCTTCAAAACCCGATATTTACCAGCAGGCTATTACTCCCTCATCCCTTAGTCCCGAGTCGTTCATCACGCCCAGGTAAGAATTCCCTTGGCCCAGGCCCAGGCCAATCCTTCCACCAGCATCAGCAAAAAAATCAGCATCGCCCCGCAGGCAGCCAGCCCCAGTCCTGTGAACGCCACCGCAAAAGGCAGCAGGAACACCGCTTCCACGTCGAAGATCAAGAAGATGATGGCGTAAAGGTAATAGGAGGAGTGGAACTGGATCCACGCGTCCCCTTTCGAAACCAGCCCGCACTCGTAGATTGCGTTCTTTACCGCATTCGGCTTCGCGGGTGAAAACATCCTCGCCCAAAGCCACGCCAGCCCCAGCGGAGCGAGCCCGAATCCGAGCGCTCCCGCAAACAAAACTGCCAGCGAAAAATATGGACTGGAAACCATGTTCAGCAACGACGGCCCTTCTCTTTCAAGCTACCAGTTCAGGGTTGTTCTTGGCTAAAAAGCGAGACCGCGGGTTCGCCGTTCAGGTCCATTTTTCAGCCGTTCATCTCACCTTGTGAACTATTCGGCCCAACATTCACTCCGAATACGTGCAATGCCCCGCATTCGCCGGAAGAGAGGCGAAAGCGGGCTTGCTTGCCGCGGATCGAGGTCGGAGCAGGCTGAATTTGAAATCCAACGCAACAGATCGGGCTGTGCCGCGCGTCACCGCACACTCGACCACACGGCAATGTGCGCATCTCAGCAAACTTGCGCGAACCCTATTCCCATCAGCGCCGCCGCCTTCTTGAGGGTCGCCGCCACGTGCCCCACGCCCACCGCGCAGTGATGCGCGGGGCTCTGCGCATTCCAGGCCTCGACAAAACCCCGCGCCCCGGTGGGAAACCGGTACCGGCTGTTGGTGTTCCCTATCTCCAGAATCTCGCCCGCCGCGCACTCGCCCTCGGCAACCACCAGCTTGAACCGCGACTTCGCGTCCTCAACCACCGAGAGGAGCGTCACCGGCCCATGTTTCACGCTCATCTCCACCGACAACCCGCGTCCCACCTTGCCGTGGTAAACCTTCAGCGGCCGCACCTTCGTCTTGCCTTCGGCGATCGCAATGTGCCCGGGCCCGTCATGTCCCATTAGAACCAGGTCGTCGTTGAAGTCGATCGCGTAGTACTCGGTAAACGACCCGCCCGCGCCCAGCACGTCCATGATCTTCATCGCCAGGGCATTCTTCACCTCGTACTCGCCGGCCACGGGTATGTGCCGCGCCGTGAGCAGCGATGTTCCCAGAATGATCGAACTCATGGTGTCTTCGTTGGCCGCGTTTCCCGAGCCCTTGTAGTAGTACGCCATGGCGTCGAGTTCGTGCCGCGCCACAAACGCATCTAGCGCCACCGAAGTCCGCGCCGCCCTGCGCAACTCTTCCTGGGAACAATCGGCCTGCACGTCAAACGCAATCCGGAACTCCTCCACCCGCCGCGACCGATCAGCCTCTGCGACCTCGGCGCAGAGCCCGCTCAGCTCGTCCACCTCAAGCAACTCCGCGTGGGTGCCGAAAGCGATCGAGACCAGCGTCACGTCGGTCATGATGTCCAGCATTCCACTGTAATAGTGCCCCATGAGTCCCAGCCGCGCCGACCCCAGCGCCGCGCGCACTTGGGAAGCAGCCAGCCAGCCCTCGATCTCCTCCCATGTGCGGGCTTCGTCCAAAATCCCGGTCACCTGGTGGAACGGGATCTGGGCCCGCGCAAACAGGTTCGCAATCTCCGGCACCGGACATGCCGAACAATACGCCAGCCACTCGCCGGTCATCGCCGTGCGATCTTCGAGGCGGTTGAAACTCTGGTAGTCGATTGCCGCCGCCGGCTGAAGATTCAACACAACTACAGGCACGCCCGCACGCTGCACCAGCGGAAGCACTGTATTCGACAATGCGTAGGTGGTCACATAAAGAAACAGCACGTCGATATCTTCGCGGCGGCATTGGCGCCCCGCCTCGCGCGAACGAGCCGGCGTATCGACCAGGCCCAGGTTCACCACCTCGACGCCGGGCCGTTCCAAACGCGCGGCCACCCGCGCAACGTACCCCTTCAGCCGCTCTTCAAGTCCGGTGAATTGGCTCCAGTAAGCATCCAGTCCGATACCGCACAACCCTACACGCAATGTCTTCTCCCCTTTCACGCTCGGGTCAATTCTCCAACCTCTACCAGCTCACGACAGCCACTGAAAATGGCTCGAGCCAGATCTTCCCGTCGGAGAGATTCACTCTTCGCGCCGGGCCATCGAGGGTCTCCACATCCACCGCCAGCGCGCTCGCCTTCTCCGCACTGGGGAGCGCAATCTGGATCTCCCGATTTCGCTTGTTCACCAGCAGCAGCTTGCGACCCGCGGGAGTTTGAAATGCCTGCGCGGACACATCGTTCAACCCAAGAGTCGTCTCCACCAACTTGTCCCCGGGGTGAAATGAATCCTTGAGGAGCTTCAAGACCCAGAACCGCGCATTTGGCTTGTTGGTGGTCCAATCCATCATGCTGACGCTGGGAAACTGTGTCGGGTAGCCGATCAGTTGCGATTCTCCAATCACGTCGATCTGCAGCCGCGAAAGCTCGATGAACAGATCCGCATAGAGCGCGCCGGCCAGATTCCAATAAGCCGCCGGGGGCGGAACATCGTCGCCAGGCTTGTTATCTCCGGGCAGAATCACGCCCAGCTCGTCGGTGTCGGTTCGCGTCTCGGGCGAAAGCCGCTTGCGAATCGTCTCGACATAGCGGACCGTGTTCAGAAACCCCGCTTCCTGATCGAAGAACGTATACTGCCAGTCGTCGATCGTCTCTCCGGCCACGGGCGAGGCATAGAAGTGATACGAGATCATGTCCAGCGGTGTCCCCGGCTGGTGATTCTTGTGATCCAGGAAATACTCAAACATTCCCGGCGCCATGCCCGGAATGGCCAGCGCCAGACCCACAAACTTCGTCTCCGGCGATACCTTGTGAATCGCGCTCACAATCGCGTCGTAGCGCGCTGTGTACTGCTCGGGCGTCATGCTGTGCTCAAAGTCCACTTCGTTGAGCACCTCCCAATACGGCACCTTATAGTGATAGCCGGAGTCGTGCCGGACGCCGTTCTCATCCGTGAAGCCTCCGTCCGCATACCAGCTCACGAGCCGCGCGTAATAGTCGCCCAGTTCCTTGCCCGTGGGGTCGCGCAGTTCCGTGCCTTGCGTGTAGTCCCAGACCACCAGGTTCGGGTCCGCCGGATAGGCAACCGGCTTATCCGTCTTGTATAGCCAGGCCGGCGAAGTGCTGAAATTCAGAATGGTCGAGTGTCCCTCGGTCGCCGCCAGAAAGTCCTTCGTCATGGGATCGATCACGCTGAAATCCCACGAAGTCTTGTTGGCCGTCGGAGGCTCCAGTTCCGCAACTCCCAGCCTCGGATAAGGGAGCCACGGCACGTAGCGGACGTAATCCGCTCCCAACTCCTTCACCGCTTTGTAGGCTGCCTCGCCCAGCGGTTGCCCGGGCCTGAGCGGCGGATTCACCACGACCTGGAACGTTGGCGTGGATTTCGAAACCACGGTGACTTTATCCCACTGGACGGTGAGCTTCGGTGCATCCTGTCCAAGAGCCGCGGACGAAGCAGCCAACCAGACGCAAACAGCAAGCAGGCCTGCTGTTCCAGAGATTTCCCCGAAAGAATTTGCCTTGCACATACCTGGATCTCCCACATTGATTCCGTCGGGAATCTTAACATCTTAAGGTTCCGCCACGCGGAAGAGGGCGGCAGACTCAATCGTCATCGTCCTTCGCCGCCTTCTTGCCCTTGGTCTTCAGCATTGCCGGCATCGGCACATCGCCCATTGCGTCCTTCCACAAAATGACGTTCAGCTTCTCCACCGGCGCGCGGTCCTCATGATTGAAGTCCATCCTCATGCTCTCTTTGGCGCCCACAGCGGTCTTGGTGTTAGCCGTGTAAATCAATCCGTTATCGCGATTCGAGTAGTCGGCGGTAAACGTAGCCTGGTCCCCCGGCCCCTTGAACAGGCTTGTCATCAGCGAGCTGAATGCGTCGTTGTTGTTCATCGGCGGCAGCCCCAGCAGCTTCTCCATGGTCCGGACCACGCTCACCGTCGAATAAAACTGGCCGTCGACAAAAGCTGCGCCATTGGCGCCATGCGGCGCGTATTTGCTCACCACCACGGCAATGCTGCGGTGCGCATCCACGTGATCCGCGCCATTCTGCGCATCGTCCTCCAGGATGAAAAATGCCGTATCGTCCCAGAACGGTGAATGCGAGATTGCCTCCACCGCGCGGCCCACAGCCAGGTCGTTATCGGCCACGGAAGCCTTCGGCGTAGGGCCGCCCGGCCGGGTTCCAGCGGTGTGGTCGTTGGGCAGCCGCAGCATCACGAAATTCGGCATCGTGTCGTTGCCCTGCTGCTTGTCCGCGACCCATTGCTTCAAGTGCCGCAGAAAAATATCCACGCGAATCTGGTCGGGGACAGACAATTCAAAGTCCGGCGCCTCAGCCGCGAAATGCCCCACCAGCTCCGGCTTGGTGGCGATATTCGACGCCAGCACCGGAATGGCCCAGGGCCATTTGTTCGTTCCGCCGCCCCACTCCGCCGGCAGCGCCTCGCCCGGCGCGTACTCCTTGTGGGTGCAGGCCGGGCCCTTCAGCACCGGCCCCAGCTTGGGGTCGGCAACCTCCGCCTGGTTGCAAAAAGTCGAAGAAATAAATTCGCCGAAATGGTAGTAGCTTTTCCCGTGCGCGGCGAGATTGCCCCACAGATACCCGCTCGCCGGCTCGTCCACGTCCGGAATCTTCTGCAATAGCGGATACCCGTTCGCCACCACCCCCTCAAAATCGTACGTCCGCTGGCCGCCGCGATAGTTCTGTTGCCAGGTCTTCTCGAGATAATCTGAGCTGATGGCCGCCGTCGACCACACGTGTCCGTCGCCGGAAACCTCGCCCGAGTCAAAGAAGTTGTCCAGCACCCCAAACTGCATCGCCAGCTTATGCAGATTCGGCGTCACAGCCTGCCCATACATCGTCAGCTTCGGATCGCCGTTGCCTACCTGTTTCCCATCCTGCGCGAGATCCCCGAAGATCTGATCGTACGTCCGGTTCTCCTTGATGATGTAAATCACGTGCTTGATCCGGTCCGTCCCGCCGCCGGCAAACTCAATTTTTTCCTGCGACGCGATCATGCGATTCGAGTCCAGCACGATCGGGGTCCATTGAGGAAGGTCGTTTTCGATATCCGCCTCGCTGAGCGTAGCCAGCGATCCATACAGCAGAGTTCCGACATAGGCATTGCCGCGCGCCGTCCCCTTGGCCGACGAGTCCACCGCCCGCTGCGGAAAATTGTTCGGCCCCGTCCCCTTTCCTTTTCCGGCCGCAACATATAAGGTATCTCCCGAAGGCAGCGGATCGAAAGCAAGCGACATCGGCATCCACTCGGTGGGAATAAAGCCGATCGGCTCCACCATCCCGGTCCTGGCAACCTTTATCGTCAGCCTGCTGGTGTCGATCACCGCAACCGCATCGCTTCCGGCGTTGGCCGCATACAACCGGCTGCCGCTTGTGTTCACCGCCAGCGCCTCAGGCTCCGCGCCAAAATAACTCTGCCCTGGCAACCGCGTGTCGAAAAATCCCTTGATGGCAAGTCGCCCATCGCCCACATTCACCGCAGCCACGGCATCGCGATTCGCCAACGCGACATAGATCGTCTTCGCATCGGGCGAAAACACCATCGCGCAGGGATGAGTCCCCGGCGCAATGTCGTTTGTCGGCTTCAGCAGCGCCAACTTGCGCGTCACTGTCCCGCTCACAAGATCCAACTCCGCGATCTCCGACGCATTCCACAACGCGACATAAGCCGACTTGCCATCTTTGGCGACCGCCAGTGCAATCGGATACGTCGAAGGCACGGCATCGCTCTCCGACAGGTCAAATCGCTTTTCAACCGCGCCGCTTGCCGCGTCAAGCAACAACACCAAGTCGGAAAGATTGTCCGCCACCAACAGTCTTTCCGCGTTATCGGCCTCAATCACTGCAATCGCCGCTGGATAAGGAACGCCCATCTCACGGTCCACGCCTTCCGGTAGCCTCGTCTTCCTTCCCGGCGCAAGTTGTTCTGCAGGCAGCTTGATCATCCGCTCCGGCGCAATCTGTCCCTCATGGAAGCTGTAAACGGCAATGCCGCTCCCCGCGGCATCCTTGCCATTGCCGGCCGGATCCGTCAGCGAACCCATGCTTGCATACACGTGCTTGCCGTCGCCGCTGAACGCAAGGCCGGAATAAAGCGCCTGCCTGGCCTGCAACGGAGTGCGCGCATCCGGGAAATCCTCCAGCGTCCCGTCCTGCGTATCCAGGACCGCCAACGACTGCTCATACTGCGACTCAAACGTTCCATATCCGGCGTTGACCGTCACCACGTAACGCTTGTCGGGCGAGATAGCCATCGAGATCGGCAACCCGTTGATTCGCTGCGGATGTCCCGGAGCTTCGCCCAGCAGTTGCTTGCTGGTGGGCAGATTGGTAATCTGCGCCACGCAAAATCCCGGCGCGGCAACCAGAGTCGCGCCCACAATTGCCAGAAGCTTCTTATTCATTCCAATCCTTGGTGAAACGCTCGCGTATGAATGCACGGTTACCGGCTGGCGCCGGCGACGCGAGCTTCACTCAAGAGGGATTGTAAACGCGGATGATGAACGAGGGAATGCCAGGCTCTACCCAAACGGCCAACAGAACCGAAGACATGCAAGGCAAAGCAAAGAGCGAATCTGCCCATCCTTCGTACGCTATCTCAACAGAGATTGGAAGCAGGCCAAAGGCGAATTACTGGTCTTGAATCAAGGAGAATGAGTATACTAACCTTCAAAAAAACGGGTCTCCGGCAATTTTGCAATTGTGGGACCAATGCGAACAATGATCGCCATCGGCATCGCCGGTGACCTGGCTCTTCGAGTTGCGTATTTCAACCGTTAGCGGGCAAGCAGGATGGAGACTCTTGCGGATTGATGAACCACAGATTTATGCTCGACTGACGGAAATATTCAGCGACGTTTTCGATGAATATACCATCGAGGTAACCCCGGGACTTTCAGCTAAATCCGTTGACGGCTGGGATAGCCTCACGCACATCCGGTTGATCAGCGTGGTCAATTGCCGCCTGGTAGAAAATCGCACCTGGGAGATCGATACCCTGGCTGACGAGTTGCCGCGCGCTCGGGCGCCAGGTGGGGCACTTGGATCTACGCGAGATACTTTCTCACGCCCGCTCCCGCGGAATTGTCAGGCTGGTGGGTTTTTTCCGTCCGACGGACCGCAACAAGGTGGAATGCAGGCTGTAGTCATACGTTGCAGAGTATTTCAGCGTTGGCTAGAATGAGTTGATGATCCCAGATCAAAACTTACAGAAAAGCTCCGATGGACCATCCCAGTTCGCCGGGAAGATCGAACCATCTTCCCGTTCACTGCGAGTGGAGTTTCTGGGCTGGACTCTGCTCGTGATTTTCCTAGTAGTTACCTTCATCGTGACGTTTGGCCGGGCGCCAACCTGGGAAGATGAGGTATTTGTCCAATCTACAGCTTGGTCGATGGTTCATGGCGGTCAGCCGAATCTGAGTGTGCTCGCCATGTATCCGCACACCATCTCTCCGGAACGCTTCTATGGCCCGGTTTCGTTTCAGGTTGCGGCGACTTTGCTGAGAGTCTTTGGCCTGCAGACTTGGCCATGGCGCGCAGTTTGTTTTCTTTTCGGAATCTCGCTTATGGTTCTTTCTTCGGCCTTGATCCTTCGTTTCACTGGTGCGAACCCCTGGGTCGTTCTCGCTGGAGCGTGGGTGGTCGCAACATCGAGCGTCTACTCTTCGCTACATCCAGGGCGTTGGGACCCGGTGACAATCGGCTTGGTCCTGTCTGGCATTGCGCTTCTGATGCATGCCGTTACAGCCTCATGGAAGAGGCTTGCTTGGCAGGCATGCGGCGCCGGTATTTTTTTCGGGCTGGCGGTCGGGTCGACTCCACGTGCGTTTCCGCCTATGGCCGGAGTTGTCCTTGGCGTGTTAGTAGCTGCGTACCTGGATGTCGGCAACAGAAGTCGCCTTATGGTAGTGAGCGTGATCAGCGGTGTCTCAGCTTTTCTGGTGGACGCAGCCCTACTGGCGCCCATCGGGATGACGCCATGGAGTTGGTTTCGGTTCGTCTCCACATCCAGCAAGGGAGACAGGATCAACAGCTCTCCTGTGCTTGGCGGCAGCTGGGGGTTGAACCTGGCCAGCACCAAGGTGGTGATCATTCTGGCGATCGCTATGCTCACATTGGGCTTGATTTGCGCGATTCGTGAACGCCGGGCGGATCAGAACTCTCGCATCACTTGGAAGATTGCGTGGACGGTCATAGCGCTGGCAACCATGGCATTCGAGGCCCTCCTGGTCTCGCGCGCCCTCACCACTTCGATTTTCTGGCTGCCGTTTCTTGCCATCTCGTCGTTCTGTTGGATTGATTCGGAGTTCCCGCGAGATTCGAGTGCAGGTATCCTTATTGGGACGATCCTCTGCCTGGAGCTGCTGCTTCCAGGCGTGATGGAGGTAACCCGTATGGTTACCGCGGTCAAACTCTGGAGGAGCAGGGACTCGCGGATCCTTCTGAGTCAATTGAAAGATGATATCCCGCCCCGTTCCATCGTTTTTGGACCCATTGGAGGCTATTTCTTTCCAGTGGAGCAGAGCGGCTCACGGTACCTTTATTTGCAGGAGGAGACGACACCTGGCCTGTCCTCGGGGGTCGATTCATCCGCCTACCGACTACGTTCCCTCGATGTTGCGGCATGTACCGCATTGACCTTCGTGGTTTGGCCTCGCGAACAAGAGGGGGATCCGATGCCGGATGAGCTCAGCAAGAATCCGAAAACCCTACTGCATCCCGAAGAGGCAGACTCTCGCTCCAGTTTGGTTATATATCGGTGGTGGGGGCCCCGAGACTGCGCCTCGACCGCTCCCGCTGATGCGATCACGGCTTTTGGACCCCCTTAATCTGGGCTCACAGCAGAGTCTGGGATAGAAGCCATGACTCAGCATTCATTGAATAAGGCTTTCTCGAAAGCCCGGCTGCTGCCGGTCGATCGGCGGCAGCAGCCAAGTCCGTTCTTGTAAATTATGCGTTCGGCCCGCTCTATGGGTAGATCCCGCGAATCTGAACCGCCTCAGCGACGCGGCCGATCCCCAGCATGTTCGCCGCAATGCGCATCGAAACCTTGCGGTCCAGATGGAGCTTCAACACATCGCGAAACGCAGTCTTCATCACCCGCTCCAGGCGGTTGTAAATGTCCTGCGCCTCCCAGAACAGGTGCTGCTCGTCCTGCACCCACTCGAAGTACGAAACCGTCACTCCGCCGGCGTTGCACAGGATGTCCGGAATCACAAAAATGCCCTTGCTCTCCAGCATCCTGTCCGCCGCCGGCGTCAGCGGTCCGTTCGCAGCTTCCGCAATGATCCGCGCCCGCACCGAGCCGGCATTATCGGCGTCGATTGCGTTCTCGAGCGCTGCCGGCACCAGAATGTCTACATCCATCGCCAGCAGTTCCTGCGGATGAATCGGCTCGCTCTCCGGGAACCCGTCCACGTGCCCGCACATCGCCTTCATCGTGATCAGCTCCGGAATGTCGAGCCCCTCGCGATTGTAGATGCACCCCGTCGAGTCGCTCACCGCGATGATCTTCGCACCGGCTTCGTACAACAGTTGCGCGGTTACCGAGCCCGCGTTCCCAAACCCCTGCACCGCCACGGCCGCGCCCTTGAGATGCATCTTGAGATGCTCGCACCCGGACTCGATGGTATAGAAAACGCCGCGCCCGGTCGCTTCATTGCGCCCCAGCGATCCGCCCAGGCTGATCGGCTTACCCGTCACCACGCCCGGAATCGGATAGCCCTTGGTCATGCTGTAGGTGTCCATGATCCACGCCATCGTCTGCGAGTTGGTGTACACGTCGGGCGCCGGAATATCCTGCTGCGGCCCAATCAAAGGCAGAATCGCGCTCGTGTAGCGGCGCGTCATCCGCTCCAGTTCTCCCTGGGACATGTGCTTGGGATCGCAGGTGATACCGCCCTTGGCCCCGCCAAAGGGAATATTCACCACCGCGCACTTCCATGTCATCCAGGTGGCCAGCGCCTTCACTTCATCCAGAGTCACCTGCGGGTGAAAGCGGATGCCGCCCTTCGCCGGTCCGCGCACCATGCTGTGCTGCACCCTGTAGCCCTCAAAACGCCGGATATGTCCGTCGTCCATCCGCACCGGCACCGTCACCGTAAGCATTCGTTCCGGATACTTGATCCTCTCTCGCGTATCGTTATCCAGCCCCATCGCATCGGCGGCTGTATCGAAGTTCTCCATGGCAACGTCATAGGCGTTGCCTTTGCCTGTTGTCGCTATCATTGGTGTTTCCTCCTTGCCCCGGCTGGACCGGCGCGCAACCGCGCACCGCTATCCGCCTCAGGCAACGCTCGTTTCCGCCAGGCTGACCGCCTCCGGCTCCGTCTCCCGGCTCGTCTCGTAGACCGGCAGCAGCCATCTCCTTCAGGCCGCTCTCAACGCAACCTCTCCGCTACCGATTTCCTCAGCAGTTCCCTTCCCCGTTCCAGGGCGCGCTCGTCCAGTTTCACCCAATGCGGATTCTTCACCAGCCGCCCCAGCGCCTCATCGACGCAGGCCGGCGGCAGCACCTCCGCAATCTCCAGCAGCGCCCCCAGCATGACCATGTTGCAGGCCCGCGCATCCCCCAGTTGGTTCGCGATATCGGTAAACGGCAGCGCCAGCACATGCACCTCTTCGCGTTCGCAGTCGGCTGGAAACGTCTCGCCGTTGTAAATCACCCATCCTCCCGGCCTCACGCTGGCATCGAACTTCCTCAGCGACGGCTCGTTCATCGCCACCAGCACACATGGCAGCGCCACCAGCGGCGAGTCGATCGGCTGACTTGAAATGCGCACGTGGCAGTTCGAAGTTCCCGATCGCATCTCCGGACCGTAGGAAGGCAGCCACGAAACCTCAAGCCCCGCGTCGAGTCCCGCCTCCGCCAGCACCTCTCCCAGCAGCAGAACCCCTTGCCCGCCAAACCCCGCGATCCGCACCTGCAGGTCGATATCCGCGTCCTTCGCCGGCCTGAGTTCATGGGTCGACCCGGCCTCCGCAAGGCCGAGCAGGCCCGGAATCTCCTCGAGCGAAGGCGCGGGGCCGGCCGGCGGCCGCGGCTCGCGCCCTTTGGTGCGATCGCAGAAAACACCCAGCGGATAGGTCTTCTCCATCACCTCGCGCACCCAGTGCTGCGCATCCACGGGGTTCATCTTCCAGATCGTCGGGCACGGCGCAAGCACTTCGATCAGCGAGAACCCGAGCCCTTTCACCTGGTTTAAGACCGCGCGCCGGATCGCACGCGAAGCCTGCGCGATCTGCCGGTTATCGCCCAGGCCCACGCGCTCGATGTAGACCGGCGCCTCCAGCGTCGCCAACAGCTCGCTCACATGCAGCGGATAACCCTCCGTCAAAGCCGAGCGCCCGTTTGGTGTGGTGGTGCTCTTCTGCCCGATCAGCGTAGTCGGCGCGCACTGTCCTCCGGTCATGCTGTAGACCGCGTTGTTCACAAAAATGACCGTGATATTCTCGCCGCGATTCGCCGCATGAAGAATCTCCGCCGCCCCAATGGCCGACAGATCCCCGTCGCCCTGGTATGAAATCACCACGCTCTCCGGGTGGCTGCGCTTCATCGCGGTCGCCACGGCCGGCGCGCGACCGTGGGCCGCCTGCACGTTGCCCACATCGAAATAGAAATAGGTGAATACCGAGCAGCCCACCGGGCCTACCATGATCGTCTTGTCCTGAATTTCAAGCTGGTCGATGGCCGCGGCGAGCATCTTGTGCACCGTGCCGTGCCCGCAGCCCGGGCAGAAATGTGTCGCGTGCTTCAGCTCTTCCTTGCGCTCGAACCGCTCGTAAAAGGCCTTTGCTCTTCCCTGCCCAACCGTGTATCCCAAAACCGTTTCGCTAGACATGCGCGATCCGCCTCTCACCCAGATACTTCTGCGCCAGTTCGCGAACCAGCTTCATCACTTCCTCGTGCGACGGAACATTGCCGCCCACGCGGCTATAAAACTCAACCGGACACGTCCCATTCAAGGCCAGCCGCACATCGTCCACCATCTGGCCGTTGCTCATCTCCACCACGATGAAAGCATCCACGCGTTTGCTGAGCCGCTGCAGATACTGCTTTGGAAACGGATACAACGTGATCGGCCTCACCAGCCCCACCTTGATCCCCTCTGTGCGCGCCTCGGCGGTAACCGCCTTCAAAATGCGGCCCACGATGCCATAGCCAACCAGCACAATCTCCGCATCCTCGGTGAGCCACTCTTCCGCGCGGGCCTCGTTTTTCTCGGCCATCTTGTACTTGGCCTCGAGAGCCAGCTCATGGGCCTCCAGTTCGTCAAAATCCAGATGCAGTGAATTCACCAGGTTCCCTCGCGTGGCTGCCGTTCCCGCAACCGCCCACTCGGGCAACTCGTGGGCCCTCGCGCTCTCGTGAAATTCGACCGGCTCCATCATTTGGCCGATGAATCCATCCGCCAGCAGCACCACCGGGTTTCGATAGCGGTCCGCCAGCTCGAACGCCCATGCCGTCAAATCCGCCATCTCCTGCACCGAGTGCGGCGCCAGCACGATGGTGCGGTAATTCCCGTGTCCTCCGCCCTTCACCACCTGGTTGTAATCGCCCTGCTCCGCGCCCAGGTTGCCCAGCCCCGGGCCGCCTCGCATGATGTCCGCAATCACGCACGGCACCTCGGCGCCCGCCATATAACTCATCCCTTCCTGCATCAGGCTGATTCCGGGACCGCTCGACGCCGTCATCGCGCGCACACCCGCCGCGCCCGCGCCATAGAGCATGTTTACCGCGGCCACTTCACTCTCAGCCTGCACATACACTCCGCCGGTCAGCGGCATGTAAACCGCCGCGGCCTCCGCAATCTCGCTCGCAGGCGTGATCGGATAGCCATAAAATGCCCGGCAGCCGGCCAGAATCGCGCTCTTCACAATCGCTTCATTGCCCTTCATCAGTTGCTTGCGCATTCCGCCGTCCCCTCCTTGTCCGTCTCGGTTACCGCATCTTTGGCAGCGATCCAGACCGTAATGGCCCCCGGCTCCGGACACGCCATGAAGCAAACCCCGCAGCCAGTGCACCCCTGGCCCTTATAAAGTGCGGTGCGATATCCGTAATGATTCATCCGATCGCTCATCGCAATCACATGCGGCGGACAGGCTTCGATACACAGGCTGCAACCCTTGCACTCCTGTTCGTCGACCTTCAACAACCCTCGATCCCGCTTTTTCGCGTCGATCATTCCGATTCCCTCTCCGCCCCGGCACCCAGGCCTGGATTTTCATGCCTGCGAAAGTCCGGAGTCCCCGGTCCCGAGTCCCCAAGAACAGGTCTTTAGTTCTAGGGGTGGAGATCTGGATTTTCAGACCTGGGAACCACGAACTCTTGTGTCCCAGTGCATCCTCGCCGCCCAATGCTCTTGACAAATTACATCTTGAGCGCCTGCAGTTATCGACCTCTAAGCCCCAATGCTGATCACTCAAGAAGTCTGCACGCAGAAAAGTTGTCTCCAATCCCACCTAGCCGCAAGAGCAAAGACGCGGCGAAGGCGGCATCCGGATATTCGGGCTTTTGCACAAGCTTAAGTGAACAGCTTTGCTCTAAGCCCGCGTTATTCTGCGCTTTGGCGAAGGTGTTTTCTGTGATGGGAGTCACCCGTTCCGGCCACTCATAGCCCCGCTCCAGCCCCTCTTCACCCCCCGAGAGGCCCCCAAAGATGAAAAGGTCCGCCTCGGCCCATGTTGAGCCGGAACAGACCATTTTCTTTCGCGGAACTCGGCTCTTGGAGCTGAACCCTCCTGGTCTTAGAATAGATCCCGCGGTGCGTCAGACCCGCACCAACCATGAAGAAACCCTTTCTCTAATCGCATGAGAATACCCCTGACGCACTTGCCAATCCGCGAAATACAACCTTGATCATATTTTTGCGCTGTGCTCTTATCGAGACAATCGGGAGAAGCGAGGGGGCAGACAATGAACGATAGCGTGTTGATGCAGCGGCTGGCCGACGAGCCCACGCGGCGGCAAGCGATTGCTGGTGTTGCGATTGCATTGGGCGGTCTTGCGTTGAGTTCGACCAAGTCTTGGGCGGGAATAGAGGACGGAATCTCTCGTACAGCGGAGTCCATTCACCAGGAGCCCGTTTTCACGGCCAGCCGGAAGCGCGTCTACGATGCGCTTATCGACGCCAGACAGTTCGACAAGGTTATTCAGTTCAGCGGAGTCATGCAGGCCATGCACCTACCCGACAAACCCGCAGAAATCAGTCCCGAAGTGGGAGGCGCGTTCGCACTTTTCGGCGGGTACATCACGGGACGAAACGTCGAACTTGTACCCAACGAACGAATCGTGCAGGCTTGGCGAACAGGCAGCTGGGCTCCCGGCGTTTATTCGATCGCCAAGTTCGAGTTCGTGGAGCAGGGTCCCGGAACCAGGATCATTTTCGACCATACGGGTTTTCCCCAGGGCGCGGCGGAAGTTTTGGCCTCTGGTTGGAAGGCGCACTACTGGGAGCCACTGGAAAAGCTACTGGCGTAGGCGCTTCGCACCGCGTCGCCCGCCGCCAGGGGGTAACCATCGACGACCGGGCGGCATGCGAGAGAACCGTGGGGAGTGGCGATCGCCTTTGATGCGGATCTAAGGATTCGCCTCCGGCTGTGCCACCGCGCCCGGAAAGACCCCCTCCAGCGGCGCCCTGCTCTTCTCTTCAAGCTCGGGATGCGGAAGAGGCTTTCGCGGCAACATCTGGTCCCTTTGGGCGGCGTTATACACAAAAATCGCCTCCACCGTGGCAATCTGCTTCAGATCCGCCGGCTGCAGGCGTTCATACACATCTTCATTCGAGTGATGCGTCCGCGTCCCGTAGTCCAGACTGTCCTGGATGAACTGGAACCCCGGAATGCCCACCGCGTCGAAGCTCAGGTGATCTGTGCCCCCGGTGTTGCGCTCTGTGATCGTTGTAACTCCGAGGTCCTTCAGCGGCGCCATCCACTGCGCAAAAATCGGTGCAATCGCCGCATTTCCCTGGGTGTAGATTCCGCGAACCTTCCCCGAGCCGTTATCCACATTGAAGTATCCCGATATAGACTTTTGCTCCGGCTTCACTTCCAGAGGTCCTGCCGCCCGGCGCATGAACTCCGGCAACTGCAGCTGGTCCGGCGCGGTAGAAAGCGCAGCCGAACCGAAGTGCTGCTTCACGTAACCCTGAGAGCCAAACAGTCCCTGTTCCTCGCCGGTCCACAAAGCAATTCTGATGGTCCGCCGCGGCTTCACATCGAGCGCCTTCAAGATGCGAACCGCCTCCATCGCCACCACCGTGCCCGCTCCGTTATCCGTCGCTCCGGTACCCGCGATCCAGCTGTCCAGATGCCCGCCCAGCATCACCACCTGGTCCTTGAGCTTCGGGTCAGTCCCCGGAATCTCGGCAATCGTGTCGAAGCCATGCTCATGCTCTCCAGTGATTTTGGTTTCGACATCGATCTCCACCTTCACGGGCACGTGCGCCTGGGTCAGCCGGTAAAGCCGCCCGTAGCTCTCGATGGCCGCCACAGCCACCGGGATCTTCACCGCTTTGTCGGCCAGGTAAGGCGTCCGTCCCAGCGTCGCCCCGTTGTCGTCAAAAAACGTGCCTCCCGACCCGCCGCCGTTCCCCCCATCGCGGCTCGGCTCAATCACCGCCGCCACTTTCTCGTCCGCGAAAAACTGCGCAATGCGGTCGATCACTCTGCGCCGCTCCAGCCGGGCCCGCGTTGCCGCCGACATCTCAGGTGATCGGCCCGCGCTGTCGCTCACCGGAAACTCGGCCACATCTTCCAAGTCCTTATCCGAGTCGCGCTCAAACAGCGGCTTGTCCACCGGCGGCACTGGACGCATGGCGCCGAAAAGAACAATTTTTCCCGCCAGCTTGCCCTTGTACTGGTCGAAGTCCTTCTCATTCTGGATGTCGACGAAAACCATGTCCGCCGTCACTGGCCCCGTCCCCTCGCCGCCATTGGGGTGGGTGGAAGGAGACCACGGGGTGGCCTGCAGGATGAGCACCGCCGTGTCCGGCTCAACCATCCGCGCCCAGGTATTCAGTTGCTGCCATCCCAGCCCGAACTCGCCCCAGTCCTCGAGATGCGCATTTTCGAGCCCGATCCTGGTCAGCGTGTCCCGGGTCCATTCGTTCGCCTTCTTCAGATTAGGCGAGCCCGTCAGCCGCGGCCCGATCCCGTCCATGAGCGCGCTGGCAAACTCCATTACATGAGAGTGATTGAGCCCCTCCTCCCTGATCCGCTCGTACATGGTCAGATCCAGCGATTCGCTCGACGGCTGCACCTCGGCGTACGGATCGACCGAGGCAGGCGGCGCAGCCGGCTTGGGCTTCTCGGCGGCGTAAAGGCAAACAGAGATCACGGACAGCACTGCAGCGGCAGTGCGCCGCCGAACTCGAAGAGACATCGATTGGAACTCCAGCCAGAGAATGGGAAATGCCGATCTGAGCATTGTAGGGCATCCCTCCTCGGCCCGGACAAGGGCCCGGAGAGCAAGCATCAGAAGCTAGTCGCTCTTCCCGGAGCCTCCCATTCCACTCGGCAGATCCAGCGCCACCAGTGAAAACCGGGTCTCGCCATCCTTCGGGGTTTCGAAGGCCACGATGTGCTGATGCCGCTCCGATCCGGCCTTCAACTCGTAGTTATCGGATCCCACGTGGTAGTCTCCATCGTTCACAGTCACGTGCCCGTGCTCCTTCTCTTCGCATGTAAGCCCTTCCGACGTCACCTGAGGCTTGCCGATCGCTGCATTCTTTTCGCATATGATCACGTCGCCATAACGCCCCAGCGCCTTCTTGTAGAAAGCCTCAACCTGATCGCGTTTGTCCTTCGTGGAGTAGGAAACTGCCTGAACCCGCAACTCCCATTGCCCGAATCCCATGTGGACATTGGCAGATTTGTGGTCGTCGGGCCCTTTGACGGTCTCAGCCCCCGGATAAGCGGGCAGCCCCAGGTCGGCAGCTGTCGTCTGGTCGGTATTCACGTGCACCCCCCCAAACGGCGTATCGACCTGAACGTTCTTGTCCTCGCCGTTGGCGCCCTTATCCACGCTCACCCTGCAGCCGCTCACCCAGGCAGTCGCGCCCACGCAAACCAGCAGACAAGCCGCCGCACACCCTAGTTTGTTCCCCCTCCGCTCACCCTTCCGCTTCGATGTCATGCTGTTCGCCCTCTGGGCCTGTTATACGCCCCTCATCTGCAACAGGTTCCCCCATTTTTTCACATTCCTTGCTGCCTGTCGGGCAATTTTCTGCCACCTTTTTTGCCACTTTTCCCGCCAAAACGGGTTAGTATCCTTAGTGCATAGCCACTTGGATGTTCAGTACCACGGTACGCCTGACCCGCGTGCCTATTCCCCCAACGGGAGGCCGATTGCCAGTCGCGCCACCCACTAACAGCAGGGCCGTGGTCACATTCCCCGAAACCCAGGATGCCAGTCGACGCTCCATAGTGAGCGACGGCCAGCCTGGGAATCGTAAAGGAAGAAGCAACCGTGGTTCTTGCTCTGAGCGCCGGCTGCCCCCAAAGCCCGCCCCAGGCGCTGAACGAAAGGAATTGACGATGCGAATCTCTGTGCTCCCCTCCCTCTTAAGATCATGGCCGGCAGGCGCGGCTCTCATATTGCTGGCCCTGACTGCCTCCTCCTCGCGGGCCCAGGATGACCCGCCCTTCCAGGCAGGCCGCCTCTCTTTTGTCTCCGGAGCGGTTTCCATCCAGCCTGTCGGCCTCGATGACTGGGGCCAGGCCTATCAAAATCTCCCGGTTGGCCCCGGCGACAGGATATTCACCGATTCCGGTGGCCGTGCTGAGATCGAGATCGGCCAGACCTTTGTCCGCATCGGACCCAACTCCGATGTCAGTTTCGTCGAAGACAGCCCCACGGGCATCTCGATTGGCGTCGCCCAGGGCTCGGTTCACGTACGCTCTTTAGCCTTCTGGCCCGGACAGTCGTTCCACGCCAACACCCCCAGCGGAAGCGGCACTCTCTGGCATCCGGGTGAACTCCGGGTCGACGTCTTCCCCGATCAGCAGGCTGCACTCTTTACCGATATAGGCTCCTACGCCAACATCACCGGGGCGGACCACTTCTACCAGGACATTCAACAGGGTCAGGCCATTGAATTGATCGGGTCCAATCCCGTCTATCCCCAGTGGCTGGAAGCCGCCTCGCCCGACGATCTCGACTTCTGGAGCCAGCAGCGCGATCAGCAGATTGCAAGCTCCGCCTCCTACCGTTACGTCAGCCGCGAAATCGCCGGAGCCGATGAGCTCGACGCCAACGGCAGTTGGATGCCCGGCACACCCTACGGCACCGTCTGGTTTCCCAACGTGCAACCCGGATGGGCGCCCTATCACTATGGTCGGTGGGTCAACCATGCCCCCTGGGGCCCGGTCTGGGTCGAGGACGAGCCGTGGGGCTACGCTCCATTCCACTACGGCCGCTGGATCGCTCTCGGCGGACGCTGGGGATGGATTCCCGGCCCCCCGGCCGAACACCCCGTCTGGTCGCCCGCCCTGGTCGTCTTCGCAGGCGACATTCAGGTCGGTGGAGTAGGGGTCTCAGCCTGGTTCCCCCTCGGCCCCGGCGAGCCCTACCGTCCCTGGTATCCCTGCAGCCCGGCCTATATTGATCGGGTCAACATCTCCAACATGCAGGAAGGGCCCCACGTACACATCCTCACCACCTACGTCGGCTTCAACTTCGTCGGCATCGCCTTCTCCAACCGTTCCAATGGCATCACCGCCATCAGCCACGCCGACTTTGCCGCAGGACGCCCCGTCCGCCAGACCAACGTTGTTATCAATAACGTCACCGTCATCAACAACATCACCATCATTCAGCGCCCGGTGGTCGAAGTCAGTACACGCACCATCGTGGAACACGCGCCGGCCCGCCCGGTTCCTGTCCCAGCCGCGCGTCCCGCGGTCATCAACGAGAAAGGCATGGTGGTCTCCTCCAAGCCCGGATTCGTGCCGGTGTCCGCCCCGGTCAAACCCGCGCCCCAGGTACACGCGCTTCCCGGCCGCAAGGTCGTAGCCCCGCCCCCTGGAGCCCACATGCCGGCACCAGCCGGCGCTGGTCCAGCCCAGCCTCTCAAACCCGCCTCGATGCCGAATCAGCCGGTCAAAACCGAGAGCAGGCCGGCGGCTCCTGCAACTCAACAGGTTAGACCGGAGAACAGGCCGGCCGCTCCCGCAACTCAGCCAGTGAAGCCCACCGAACCGGCGAGAACCAACGAACACCCGGCAACGGAACCCACCGTAAAGACTCTCACCGAGCCCGCCATCAAACCGGCGCCGGTGCCCCAGGCAGGTCCGGCCGTCAAGCCGGCTCCAAAGTCGCCAACAGAACCGGCCGTAAAGACTACGCCCAAAACCCCTCCTGAGCCCGCGACCAAACCCGGCGAGAAACCCGCAACCAAGCCCCCGGCCAAATCCGATAAGGATAAAAAGGACGAGAAGAAGGAAGATAAGCCCGAAGAGAAATAGACCGAAAAATCGAGCGCATCAACATAAATGCCGCTGCGCATCCGCGCAGCGGCATTTGTCTCTGAAATTCAGGGCTGAAGACCTTCGGGGTCCGGACTCGTTTCCTCTCACACGCAAGTCTCAGTGCGCGGAGTGCTCCTCATCCGACGAGTGCCCGTCTTCCTTGCTGGTGGTGGCAAACAGAATCGAAGCAAAAAACACAACTACAATCACCGGAACCACAAAAAACGGGGAAGTAATATGCATCGCGCAAGCTCCTTACCAGATTCAGCTTACCAAAGAACAGTTGACAGCAGACAGCAACCAGGTCAAAGGCATTTGAAACTTTGAGTTGTTTTGAAAGGGCCTGGCTTTAGCCGTGCCGATCGCGTGGCGGATTCTTTGCCGGCTTCAGCCGCCGAGGGATGCATTTGAATGCTGTGAAACCGCCTCCCGGGGGCTGAAGCCCAGACGATTCGTCACCGTTTGGTGGCACGGCTGAAGCCATGCCCTTTCAAACCACCGAAATTTATCTGCTGTCCGCTGTCGGCTGTCCGCTGTCAACTGTTCACTGCTTCTCGTAGCTCACCCGCACGGTCAAAATCTCGTAGGGATGAATCGGCGCCTTCACCACGTCGCCGGCAACCTCCAGCGGCGAGCCCTCCGGCGTCTCCATCAGGTTCGTCACCGTCGCTCCAGTCGCCCCCGGCGGCACATGGAACTCCACCGTCCCGCTCTTCCCCGCCCACTCATACACGCGGAAGATCAGCCCATTCGCGTCTTCAGCCTTCTTCACTGCAGTCAGCACCACGTTGTCGGGCGTAACCGAAGCAAACGAGTGCTCCGCCGGCAGCGACCCGGCATGAGCCGTCGTCACCACCGCCTGCAGCGGATAGTCGTACTCCCACCCATGCCGCATGGTCAGCGCATCCTTCCAGGTGCCCGCATGAGGATAGAGCGCGTACTCAAAGTGCTGGTGCCCCATATCGGCATCCGGATCGGGCCACTTCGGCGACCGCAGCAGCGTCAGCCGCAGCGTGTTGCCCGCCGCGTCGTACCCATACTTGTCCTTATTCAGGATGCTCAGCCCATGCTTGCCGTCGCCCAGGTCCGCCCACCGCATGGCCGGAACCTCAAACTGGGCTTTCTCCCAGCTATTGTTCCGCGTTGTCGGCCGCTCGATCTCCCCATACGGAATTTCGTAGGTGGCAAAATCGCTCGTAGCCGCCAGCGGGAAGGCCGCCTTCAGCAGCACGTGCGACTCATGCCAGTCGAAGTCGTTGTCGATGTTCACCTGGCCGCCATCGAGCGAGATGGTCTGCACGAACTTGGAGCTCTGCCATGTGCGCGTCACGCGGACGGCACGGTGACCGGCAGTTCCGATCAACTCAACCTTGTCCGCAGTAGATATCAGCGTGGGCGCCTGATCGAGAGTGCCGGGGTCAATGTTCCATGCATCGTAATCCTTGGGTGTGTCTTTGAATGCCTGAAGTTCGTTGGCGCACCCTCCCGGAGCGATTGATTCATATTTCCCCTTGGGATCATAGATGCTCTTGATACAGCCGTTCACCGCATCTACCCGAATGGATAGGCCGTCCGGGCCATTCTGCAGTACATATTCGGAAGGGCGGTCTTGCTTGGGCTCGGCAAACGTTCCGAGCACACAGCCTAGTCCCGGTTCACCGGGCTTCGGCTTCCATGCGGGACCAATCCGATACGCCCTGTACCCAAAAGCGGGCACATTATGAGCGTCGAATTTCAACTCGACCTCACCAGTATCCATGTTGCGTGACACAACGATTGGATCGATATGATTTATGCCGCTCTCAGGCTCACACATCGCAGCGACTGATATGTCTTGCTTCGGATCCGGCAGTTGGAGCTTAACTGTCACCTCGCCCGATCGCGCCCAACCCAACGGGTTGTAAACCACAATCGGGGTAGATTTTTCAACCTTCATCCTCGTGTCAATGCGAGCCGCCAAAGTCCCCAGCGCCCCAGCCGAAATCTCATTCGTCGACCAGCGCACCACGTCGTAATCCTTCTGCGCATCCTTGTAGATCACCGCGATCCCCGACCCCGCACCCAGATCGTGGAACTGGTTGAACAGCACCTTCTTCCAGTCCTCGGTCAACTCGTTCCCAGGATACGCGCGGCCATCCAGCCACGCCAGCGAAGCCCACTTTTCCGCGTTCAGCACTTCCTCTTCGGCCGTCCGCATGTTGTGCTTATGGTTGGCCTGGGTCGTGAATACCCCGCGGTGGTACTCAAAATAAAGCTCGCTCTTCCAGGTCGGAATCGAGGTCATCCCCTCGACCGCAGGCGGCGCCGTATACCCCTTCGCAATCGATTGGTAGTTCCACTCCGGACTCTGGGGCGCAATCTGTTTCTCCACCGAAGAGAAGAACGGCTGGGCCGTGCCGAACTCATACTTCGCGGTCACATGACCCGGTGCTGCCCAATGAAATCCCTCGTCAAGAATCGCCCTTGTCGGTCCGCCGCCGTGATCTCCAACCCCATAGAGGTCCATCATTTCGGTCTCACCGGTCGCCCGCTCTCGGGCCACGGCCAGGTCGTTTGAGAGCCTCACCGGGTCCATCGCCGTGTTGGCGTAGTCATGCGGAAAGTACGCCAGCACCTTCGACCCGTCGGGAGACTCCCACCAGAACAGCTTGAACGGCAGTTGGTCGGTGTCGTTCCAGGTCATCTTCTGGGTCACAAAATAATCCACGCCGCTCTTCTTGTAGATCTGCGGCAACTGCCAGGTGTATCCAAACGAGTCCGGATTCCAGCCGATCCTCACATCCACGCCGTAGGCCTGCTTGAACCAGCGCTTGCCCACCAGCAACTGCCGCACCAGCGACTCTCCATCGGGCATATTCAGGTCGGGCTCGACCCACATGCCGCCCACCACCTCCCAGCGCCCCTCCTTGATGCGCGCCGCGATCTGCGCGTTCTCGTCGGGATACTTCTGCGCCAGCCAGTCGTTGTAGGCCGCGGCGCTCTGGGTGTAGGTGTACTGCGGATACTCATACATCAGTTGCAACGCCGTCCCGAACGTGCGCCTCACCACGTCCACCGTCTCGGTCCACGGCCACAGCCACGCCGCATCGATGTGCGAGTTGCCGGTCATGTGAAAGGTCGCCTGCTCGAGCAGCGGCTTCAGCGCTTCGAGCTTTTCGTGAGCTGCCCTCAGGCTGGCGTCGAACCGGGCAGCGTCGTGCGCGTCCAGGGCCTTCAGGTCGACCGCAGCAATCGCTGCGTTCAGCGTGGCCTCTTTGCCTGCGTCTCCCGGCGCAAGCGATGGAACCAGCAGCGCCGCGCCCAGAACCTCCTCGCGAAAATCCTCCGGATTCGGTCTTCCCTCGGGAAAATCGACCCGCAGCGTCGCGGCTTCAACGGTCTTCTCATCCACGGTGTGCAAAAGCTTCACAGCTACCGTCACCTTGTCGCCCGGCTTGGCTTTATCAAACAGCACGGTGGGCTCCAGGTCATCGCCCAGCGCGACCCGTCGCCCATTGAAATAGAGGATCTCCGGCATCGGACCATTGCCGTAGACATGGAACTGGAACCATATCCGCGCCCCGCTCAGGTCGTACCCGTGCAGGGTCTCGGGCACCTCGAACGTCTGCCGGAACCATACCGCCTCCTTCGGCGCCTGGGTATGCGGGGTGAACGGCTGCCACGAGCTGTCGTCGAGGTTCACATCCTCCCCGTGAGCCAGGTCTCCCGCGTGCATCTTCCACCCGGCGTCCGGCAGTTGGCCAAAGCTGCCCAGCCGGTCGACGACAGCGCGCGAATCCGGCGGCAGGAGCCCCGCCGCTTTTTCGAAATCCGGATTCGGTTCAGCCAAGGCACGGCCTGCAAAAAACAAGGCTGCGATTGAGAAAAACACAAGAATGTGGAAACGGAGCTTCGAAGCAGGAGTCATATGGGTAGAACCCTCCGCAGCATTTTAGACCATCAACCCCCGCCACCATCGCGTCTGCCGTTCCCGTAATCCGTCCAATTGCCTTTGGTTCTGCCGAGGGAGGACGAGCATTGACAAGGAGAGGACCGCTGGTCTTCAGGTCTGTGTTTGTGAGCCCCGCGCATGGACAGGTATCATTGCTCTTTATGGTGACCCCACCGACAATTGAGACTGCCAACCTGTCGATGGCAGACTCGCTGATTCTTATGGTGCTGGCGTTGGTGGTCTTCGGACCGCGGCGACTGCCCGTGATCGGCAGGCAGATCGGCAAGTTGATGTACGAGTTCCGCAAGGCCTCCAACGACTTCAAGTTCCAGATGGAAGAGGAGTTGCGCAGTGCCGAGGAAGCCGACCGCCGCAAGCGGGAAGAGGAGGAGCGGCAGCGCAAGCTGGCGCTGACGGCCGAAAGCACGACTCCTGCCACAGCGACCCCATCTGCGGAAGCTGTGCCTCAGGCGGCCGCTGCCGATGGGCTGAGCCCTGACCCCTACCCGAGTGGGACCACCTATCCCGCCATACCGGCCGAGGAAACGCCCAGCGAAATTGCAACGCCCGCCGAAATCAAGCCGGCTGAAGACGGCTACCAGAGCATCAAGCCTCCTTCCACTGGCGAGCCGGTGGCAGCGGCCAAGCCCTACACCTCCATTGGCGAGACGACAATCGATGTTCCTCAAAATGGAAGCGATGAGCCCGCAGGTGCCGCGATTGCAGCCACCACTCCGGACGCGAGTCACGCCCCCGCGGAAGTGCACACCGGGTTGACGGAGCAGGCGACTCACAATGGTTGATCCGATAGACGCAATAGGCAAGGCCCGGCAGGCGGTGACGGAGCGCGTCGAGCTCCCGGGCATGAGCCTGATGGAGCATCTGGAGGAGCTGCGCAAGCGCATCGTCCACTCGGCCATCTATCTTGCCGTGGGCTTTTTAGTCGCGTACATCTTCCACGTGAAGCTATACGGCATGGTCCAGGCTCCGCTCGACAAGCTGGGCATCAAGCTCAACTACACCCACCCGATGGACCCGCTGAACCTCTACCTGCAGGTGGCGCTCATCGGCGGAGCGATCCTGGCCTCGCCCTTCATCCTCTACCAGGTCTGGCTCTTCATCGCGCCGGGCCTCTATCAAAAGGAACGCCGCTTCGTGGTCCCCTTCATGACCGCCACCGTGGGCCTGTTTCTGGCCGGCGCAAGCTTCGGCTACTTCTTTGTGCTTCCCGGCGCACTCAAGATTCTGATCCTCGGTTTCGGCTCCAAATTCAACCCCATTGTCACCATTGAGGAATATACCGGATTCTTCCTCTCCATCATCCTCGGCCTCGGATTAAGCTTCGAGTTGCCGATCCTTATCTTTTTCCTGGCCCTTTTCGGCATCGTCAGCCCGCAATTCCTGTGGAAGAATATTCGCTACGCCATTCTCGCCGTCTTTCTGATCGCCGCCATCATCTGCCCCAGCCCCGACCCCGGCACGATGTGTATTTATGCAGTCCCCATGCTGGCGCTGTACGTAGTCGGTATCGCCGTGGCCTGGTGGGTGCATCCCGCGCGCCGCAGGGCCAAAGAGGCCAAGGAAACCACCCCATGATTCCCTCCTCATACAGGCCGACAGTAGTACCACGAAAAAAGGCGCCCCATGCCTCGCTTCTGAGACATGGCAAAGCGCAACTGTTGACCTTGCTTGCCGTCGCAATCGTTCTCTTCTCTCCTGTTCCATCGGAAGCGCAACAGCACTTCGATGGCGCCAAAGCGCTCGAGTATGCGCGCCAGTTCGCCGCCATCGGCCCGCGCTGGCCGACCGGCCCCGGACACGTGAAGGCCGAGGCCTGGCTGCGCGGCCAGTTCCAGCGCAACCACGATCAATTTGAAGAAGACGCCTTCACCGCCGACACCTCCATCGGCTCCGTGCCCATGCGCAACTTTATCGTCCGATTTCCCGGCGCAAAGCCTGGCGAAATTGTCCTAGCCACACACTACGAAACAAACTACCCCCTGCGCACCATCAACTTCGTCGGCGCCAACGACGGCGCAGCAACCACCGGCCTGCTGCTGGCCATCGGCGACCGCCTGCGCGACCAGGCCGCGCAATCGCCCGGCAAAAAACTGCCCGGCTACTCGGTGTGGCTGCTCTTCGACGACGGCGAAGAGTCGTTTCTGCCCAACTGGACCGAATCCGATGCGCTCTACGGCACCCGTCACCTGGCCGCCAAGTGGGCCCGCGACGGAACGCTGAACCAGATCAAGGCCTTCATGCTCGCCGACATGATCGGCGACAAGGATCTCGACATTCAACGCGAATCGAATTCGACAGCGTGGCTGGTCGCGCTCGTGGCGCAGGCCGCGAAGAAATTCGGCGACCAGCGATACTTTTTCCAAAAGGAGGAGGCAGTCACAGACGACCATCTGCCCTTTGTCCAGCGCGGCGTGCCGTCCATCGACGTGATCGATCTCGACTATGGGCCGAACAACAGCTACCACCACACGGCCCAGGACACGATGGACAAGATCAGCGCAAAGAGTCTAACGATCGACGGAGATGTGTTTCTGGAAACGATTCGCCTCATCGATCAAAGAAACTAGCTTTCAGCAATCACCTTCAGCTTTCAGCTTTTTCACGCTCGGACGACCGACGATAACTGATCCATCAACGTATGACTGAAGGCTGAAAGCTGGGAGCTGAAGGCTGAAAGCTGAGAGCTGAATCGAACAAGGAGCAGCAAGTGGCGCAAGCAGAAATCGGCATCATAGGCGGCAGCGGGCTGTATTCGATGCCTGGATTTACCAACATCCACGAAGCGCGCGTCGATACGCCCTTCGGCGACCCATCCGACCCATTTGTCCTCGGCGAACTCGCCGGCCGCAAGGTTGCCTTCCTGGCCCGCCACGGCCGCGGCCACCGCATTCTCCCCTCCGAGCTCAACTTCCGCGCCAATATCTACGCCTTCAAGAAGCTGGGCGTCGAGCGCATTGTTTCTGTGTCGGCCGTGGGGTCGCTCAAAGAGGAACACAAGCCCACCGATTTTGTGATTCCCGACCAGTTTATCGACCGGACCTTTCACCGCGCTTCGACATTTTTCGGCGATGGAATCGTGGGGCACGTAGCCTTCGGCGACCCGGTCTGCGCGACGGTGGCCAAGGCGGCTGCCGAGGGCTGCGCGAAGGCCGGAGTGGTGGGTAAGCCGGGCGGCACGTACGTATGCATGGAAGGGCCACAATTCTCCACGCGCGCAGAGTCGAATCTCTACCGAAGTTGGGGCGCGGACGTGATCGGCATGACCAACCTGCAGGAGGCCAAACTGGCCCGCGAAGCGGAGATCTGCTACGCCACCGTGGCCATGGTCACCGACTACGATTGCTGGCGCGAAGGCCACGATGCGGTCACCATCGAAGAGATTGTCGCGGTGCTCAACAAGAACGCCGAGAACGCCTGCAAGGTAGTGAAGGCCGCCGTCGCCGCGTTGCCAAGAGAGCGCATCTGCGCCTGCGCTTCCGCGGCGCGGTTTGCCATACTGACGCGGGCAGATGCGATTCCAGCAGCGACCAAGGAAAAGCTGAAGCTGCTGTTTGGTAAGTATCTCGCATAGCCGCTTCTGGAAGCTACCCGGGGAACCGAAATCCGCACCAGGACTTCATCGCTCAAGGAGCAAAATGGCAATCACCGTAGTCGGCAGCGTGGCATACGACACGATTGAAACACCGGCAGGCAAACGCGAGCGTTGCCTGGGAGGAGCGGCGACTTACTTCTCGCTCGCCGCAAGTTACTTCACCGATGTGAGAGTGATCGCCGTCGTAGGCGAGGACTTTGGCCGCCGGCAGCAGGAGGTCTTTAATGCGCGCAACATCGATACGCGCGGCATCGAGCACACCGCGGGAAAGAGCTTCTTCTGGGAGGGCTCCTATCTTGAGAGTCTCAACGAGGCCCAGACCCACGCCACCGAGCTGAATGTGTTTGCGGCGTTTGAGCCCAAGATTCCCGAAGCCTATCGCGATTCCGAATTCCTGTTTCTGGCCAACATCGATCCGGTGCTGCAAAAGCGCGTGCGCGAGCAGATGCCGGATGTGAAACTGGTGGCCGGCGACACCATGAATTACTGGATCAAGGACCATCGCGCCGCGCTGCTAGAGGTGCTCAAGGGCCTCGACGTGCTCCTGATCAACGACACCGAGACCCGCATGATCGCCGGCAACAATAACCTGGTCCAGGCCGCGCGGGCGGTGATGGCGATGGGGCCGCGTTTCCTGGTGGTGAAGCATGGCGAGTATGGCGCGACGCTCTTCCACGGCAATGCCGGCCACGTGGCTTATAAGACCTTCAAGGTACCCGCATTCCCCCTCGAAGAAGTCGTCGATCCCACCGGCGCAGGCGACAGCTTTGCCGGCGGATTCTTCGGCTACCTCGCTTCGCAGCCCGAACTCACTCCCGGCGCATTCCGGCGCGCCATGTTTTATGGCAGCGTGATGGGCTCATTTACTGTGCAGCAATTCGGCACCGAGCGGCTGCAGCAGCTTTCGCGCCAGCAGATCGACGAGCGTTTCAACCTCTTCCGCGAGCTGACGCACCTTGACTGAGAAGCCATCACGCCCATCCCCTGCGGACAAAAACCAGTCCGCGCGGGTTCCGGGGCGAGTCGAATTCTGGGCTACGCTTGCCTGTTCGGCGCTTGCTTCTTTCGCGGCCGTAATTTGGAGCTGGCGCAACGGGGCACTGCTCAACTACGGCGACGCAATCGCCCATCTGCACATTGCGCGGCGCGTGGTCGATTGCCGCTTTCCCGGAATCGACGAGTTGGGTTCGGTGTGGCTGCCGCTGCCCCACCTGCTGATGCTTCCTTTCGTCGAGGTCTACGCCTGGTGGGCCAACGGAATCGCCGGCACCATTCCGTCGGTGATCGCGTATCTTGCCGCTTGCGTGGGCATTTATCGCCTGGCGCGCCGATGGCTGACGCCGCCCGCCTCAGCGCTGGGGCTGGCTTTCTTTGCTCTCAATCCAAATCTGCTCTATCTGCAGACCACCGCCATGACCGAGCCGCTGTTTCTTTGCGAGATGATCTGGATCGTCGACCTGCTGGTGGAGTGGCGCGAGAGCCTGGATGAAGATCCCCATCGCGCCGGCCGTCTTGAAGGCTGGATCGCAATTGCGCTGATTGCCGCGGTCTTCACGCGCTATGACGGATGGATCATCGCCTTTCTGGCGTGGTCGTCGATGGGCATCGTACGGCTCAAGCGCGACCGCCTGCGTTCAACAAGCTTCTGGCTGTGGAGCGCGGCGCTGGCTGCCGCTCCAGCCGCGTGGTTCGCCTACAATGCAGTTTGCTTTGGCGACTGGCTTGAATTTGCGCGCGGCCCTTATTCGGCCAAGGCGATCGAATTGCGCACCGCGGCGCCAGGTTGGCCCCCGCATCCCGGCTGGCATAACCCATGGGTTTCGCTCAAGTATTTCCTGAAGGTGGCCGAGATGGATGCGGTCGCGGCGCACTGGGGAAATCTTGTGCTCGGTATGAGCGTGCTGGGCACGGCAGGCGCGTGGATCGCAGCCCGTCGGCGCGCATTTGCGTGGACGCTTCTGCTGTGGCTGCCGGTTCCCTTCTACGCCTACTCGGTGGCCTATGGTTCGGTGCCGATATTTCTCCCTGCCTGGTGGCCGCACTCCTGGTACAACACCCGCTATGGAATGGAATTACTGCCGGCCATGGCGCTGGGCCTAGGGTTCGCGGCGCAATTAACGCTCAGTATCATGCGGGCGGTGAAACCGCGATGGACCCGCATGGCTGTAGGAGTGCTGGCCGTTTCGATCGCTGTCAACGCGTACCAACTGGTGCGCGAGCAGCCGCTGGTGTATGTCGAAGGGACGAAGAACATCGATGCGCGCCGGCCTTTCGACATCAACATTCCGCCGGCTCTGCGCGCGTTGCTCGCAACGCGGTCCGGCGGCGAAGTGCTGATGAACACCTCCGTCTATCCTGAGCTTGTCGCCATGACCGGAATCCCGTTGCGGCAGACCATCAACGAGAGCGACCGCTGGATCTATCGCGATGCACTGGCCGCGCCCGCCGCGCAAGCCGCCGTCGTCGTGGCTTTTGACGGCGATGAAGTGGACCGGGCGGTGAAAGCGCATCCCGCCGGGCTCCGCGCCGTGGGCCGGTTCACCGCCAGGGGTCAGGCCTCAGGCACGATTTACGTCTCCGATACCTGGCACGGCAAGCAGCGGGATGAGGGATCAACAAGCTGGCCTGGGCAGTGATAGCATCAGCCAGGGAAACCTTCATGAGTTCGGCTCTTGCCCAGTTCGCGCAACCGCTCAGCTTCAACACGCTGGAGCAGACAATCGTCGCGAATGGCGCGGTCGGTCGCCTGCTGGTCGCATGCCTGCTGGGCGGCATCATCGGCATCGAGCGCGAGCTCAACCGGCAGCCGGCCGGCGTCCGCACCAACATGCTCATTTGCGTGGGCAGCGCATTCTTCACCTTGCTCTCGCCGATCCTGGCCGGTGATATCGGGACCAACAAAGGGCAAATCGCGTCGAACATCGTTCAGGGCATCGGCTTCCTCGGCGCCGGTCTCATCATTCACAATCGCAGCCGCGTCAGCGGACTGGCCAGCGCGGCAAGCGTCTGGGTGATCGCATCGATCGGAATGGCCTGCGGCGCCGGGCTTTACTTCGCCGCCGTGGTGGCCGCGATCATTGTTGTGGTGGCATTGCAGATCGTCGGTCTTCTGGAGCGGCGATTCAACCTGAAGATTTATCCGCTCATCTATGAAACCCGCGGCCAGGACAGGTCCCAGATGCTTCGGTCCATCCTCGATGCCACCGACAAAACCGGTGAACGGCTTTGCGACATCGAGACCGACACCATTGGCGACATTGAGCGCGTCAGCTTTCCCCTCACAACGACAAAGCGAAAACATGAGCGGCTGAACCGTAATCTGCTCGCCGAACCCGCTATCGATAAGCTCTTCACCTTCCGCGATCCGGAGGAAGATTGATTCCCTTTACCAAAGGCCACGCCTGCGGCAACGATTTCCTGATTGTGAACGAGGAGGCGACAGAGGATCAGGATCGGGCAGGCCTGACGCGGCGTCTATGCGCCCGTAATACGGGCATCGGCGCGGACGGCATCGAGTTTTTCCGCTGGACTGGACCGAGGTCGGGACGGGTTCGATTGCATAATGCGGACGGCTCCATTGCCGAGATCAGCGGCAACGGCACGCGCTGTGTGGCTGCGTGGATGGCGCAGCAACTGAACTCGCAGCCCGGCGACGAATTGCAGATTGAGACCGATGCGGGCACGCGGATTTGCCGCATCGACCAAGTACGCAGCGATGGCCGATTTGGAGTGAATGTGACTGCGGGGATGGGTATGCCGCAGTCAGAGCCGAAGAATCTGACGATTCTCGATGAACAGACTATCGAGGGAATGATTGTTTCCACGGGAAATCCTCATTTTGTTGTGAAGGTTCCTGACGCAAGGTTTAAGCTCGCGCACTGGGACTGGAGATCGATTGGCGCTGAGATTTGCACGCTCTCCGATTTTCCTCATCAAACCAACGTCGAGTTCTTTCACGTCGCGTCCCCACACGAGATCGAAATTCGTATCTGGGAGCGCGGTGTAGGACCGACTTTGTCGTCTGGAACGGGCACCTCGGCAGCCGCAACCGCGGCGATCGCACTGCGATTGGCAGAATCTCCCCTGACCGTGGTTGCGCCCGGCGGGCCTCAGACCGTCGAGTGGCAAGGACCGGGAACTGAGCTATTCCTCACCGGCCCTGCGGCGCTGATTGCGCGCGGCGAGGCGTATTGACGATGGCCGGCTGCGGCGGGAAACTAATAAAACTCGAACCCGTGGCGCCGGGCGCGGGCATTCGCATCATCGCTCCGGCCAGCTTTGCGGAGCAGGAGCGCGTCGATCGCGGGATCGAAGCCTTGCGCAAACTTGGCTTCATCCCACTACCCGCGGCCGGCGCGATGAAGCGCGGTCCGCTCTATTTTGCCGGAACGCGTGAGCAGCGGCTGGCCGATATCGAGTCAGCATTCGCGGACCCCGATAGCAGCGTGGTCATGTGCTTGCGCGGCGGCTATGGATCGAACTACCTGCTCGATGGACTCAACCTCGAACTGATTGGCAAGCATCCGAAGCCGTTTTTCGCTTACAGCGACCTGACCGGAATACAGACACGGCTGCTCGACGAGCTGGGACTGATGGCCTTCCACGGGCCCATGCTGGCGGCTGATTTCTATCGCGAAGACGGCGTGCACCTGCCCAGCTTTCAAGCGGCGCTGGCTGGCGTGGCCTACTCCGTGAGCGAAGAAGAAGGACTGCGCACACTGATGACTGGCACAGCGCGCGGCACCCTCTATGGCGGCTGCCTGAGCATTCTGGTTTCGCTGCTGGGCACGCCGTGGGAGCCGCGTACCGAAGGGACATTGCTGTTCCTCGAAGATGTTGGCGCAAAGCCCTACCAGATCGATCGCATGTTGTGGCAGTTGCGCAACGCGGGCAAGCTGGATGGCGTCACCGGAATCGTGTTTGGAGAGATGCTCGATTGCGTCTCTGCAGGGGCTTCGCCGCAATTGCTCGAAGAAGCGATTCTCGGCGCGCTCGACGGCTTCAACGGACCCATCGCCATCGGCCTGCGCAGCGGACACGTCTCGCGCAGCAACGTGACGCTGAGGTTTGGCGCGGATGCGGAGTTGAGGTCCGGCGAAGAAGCGCGACTGTTGTTGTTCGCGCCGGCAGGAGGGCGATGACACTCACCAGGCGCCATATTCATCTGAGTGGGATTTGCGGTACGGCAATGGCTTCCCTGGCCGGTTTGCTGCAGCTCGAAGGGCATCGCATCACCGGATCGGACAAAGCCGCTTATCCGCCCATGAGCGATCTGCTGCGCGACCTTGGAATCCCGGTGATGGAGCCCTACGCGGAAAGCAATCTCGATTCGGCGCCGGACCTGGTAGTGATCGGCAATGCGCTTTCGCGCGGCAATCCAGAGATCGAGCGGGTGCTGGACGAGCGGATTCCCTTCGCCTCGATGGCGGCGTTATTGCGCGAGGAGTTTCTCATCCATCGCGAATCGCTGGTGGTGGCCGGAACGCACGGCAAAACCACCACCACGAGCATCCTGGCTTGGATCTACCAAGTCGCGTCGCGGAGTCAGCCCGCGCTCGAGCCTTCGTTTCTGATTGGAGGCGTGGCGGAGAATTTCGGCTCCAGCTTTCAGTTGCGGCCCACGCGCACGTTCATTGTAGAAGGCGACGAATACGACACGGCATTCTTCGACAAGGGTCCGAAGTTTCTGCACTACTTTCCCGATGGGCTGATCCTCACCCACGTGGAGTTCGACCATGCCGATATCTACGCTGATCTTGAGGCTGTGAAGACGGCTTTCAAGCGGCTGGTGAATCTGGTTCCCCGGCGCGGAGTAATCGTGGCCTACGACGGCAGCGACAACGTCACCGAGTGCGTGGACAAGGCGCTCTGCCGCGTGGAACGTTATGGTTTCTCGGACCGGGCGGATTGGAGAATTCGAAACCTTCGTTACCAGGACGGCGTCTCGCGCTGGGATTTATGGCGCTCGGGCTCGATGTGGGCCGAGCTCGAGATGCGACTGGCCGGCGAGCACAATGCGCTGAACGCGACGGCTGCCGCGGCGCTGGCATCGGCGCAAGGACTAAGCATCGACGCAATCGCCGACGCAATCGGCTCTTTCAAGAGCGTGAAGCGACGACTGGAAGTGCGCGCCGTCATTGGCGGCGTGACGGTGATTGAAGATTTCGCGCATCATCCGACGGCCATCCGCGAGACCCTCAAGACACTTCGTGCTGTTTACCCTTCGGGACGCATCTGGGCGGTCTTGGAGCCGCGTTCGAACACCCTTCGCCGCAAAGTGCTCGAGTCGGATCTAATCGCCAGCCTGCGCCTGGCCGACCGCGTCGTGCTTGCCGGCGTCTACCAGCAGCAGCGAATTCCCGATGCCGAGCGTCTGCACCCTGAGGATGTGGTGGACACATTGAACGGCGAAGGAATCGGCGCTGTGCTTTTGCCCGATGCGGAGGCGATTGTAGAAGCGATCGCGCCCCAGGTTGAGCCCGGCGACGTGGTGGCGATTCTTTCCAATGGCGGATTTGACGGCATTTACGAGAAACTTCCCGCGCGTCTTAACAGGCGATTTTCTTCAATCGGCCAATTCACAATTCCGGAGCCGAAGACGCAAGCATGATCGCATCCCTCTTACTCGTAGCCACGTTGATCGTTCTCGGAATCCCCACAGCCCTGGTCTTCATTCCCTGGGCCCTGGTCTCCGGAAACGCTACGCCGCTCTACGATGTTTCTCAGCTGGTCGCGCGCGCGGCCGTTTTCCTGGCCGGCATTCGGGTTGAGATCACGGGGCGCGAACACTTGCCGGCGAACAGCGCATGCATCTTCATGGCAAATCATGTCTCCAATCTCGATCCGCCGGTGCTTATCCCGCGCATCCCGGGGCGCACCTCGGCCTTCCTCAAGCGTTCGCTGATGAGTGTTCCGGTGCTGGGTTACGCGATGAAGCTGGGCGAGTTCATTCCGGTCGACCGCGATGGCCGCGTGGAGGGCGCACAGGAAAGCATGGCTATTGCGAGACAGATACTGGCCAAAGGGATTCACATCACCACTTTTGTCGAGGGCACTCGCTCCACAGACGGCCGCATGCTGCCCTTCAAGAAAGGGCCGTTTTACCTGGCAAAAGAGACTGGCGCGCCGTGCATCCCGGTCTCGATCTTCGGGACAGAAGCCATGATGGCCAAGGGAAGCCTGCGAATCCGGCCCGGGACCGCTCACATCGCATTCCATCCACCGGTATACCCAGGCGATTTCGCGACCCGCGAGGATTTGCTCGAGGCAGTGCGACGCGCAATTGCCGCTGGGCTGCCGGAGTGGATGCGAAACTGATTGAAAACCGGCGCGCCTACTGCACGATGGCGTTGTAGCCATCGTTGAGCAGCTTCATCCGCCAGTTGTTGGCCTCCGCTTGAGAAGCGAAAGGACCGATCCGCACGTGGATCAGGTTGTCGGCCGGATCGCGGCGAACGGTGACCAGGTATCCGCGCTTGCGGAGTGCGGTGGTCAGCACCTGCGCGTCTTCTGGGTTGGAGATGGCGGCGATCTGGACCATCAGCTGGACTGCGGGCGCTATGGCCGGATGCACATTGGCCGCAGCAGCGGGTTGGGCGGCTGTCGCAATCTGGGCCGCGGACGCCGGCGCGGGGCGAATTTCCGCGGGGCCTGCCGATACGGGCGGCTGGTTGGTTGCAGGTTGAGTCTCGGCGGCCGGCTCAGGCGCCGCGTCCGCAGGAGCGACGGGCTGATCGGACCCCGAGGCACCGGACTGAGGCGTCAAAGGGGCCTGTATTGTGGCCGACGGCTTGGCGATGGAACCGGCGGCGGGAAGCGCGGATGCGGCAGGCGTGGCTCCCGCGACCGAACCCTGCAGGCTACGATGGCCAACAGCGTAACCAAGTCCAAAACAAAGCCCGCAGAGCAGCACGAGGCCAAAAAATACGGCCAGCAAGATGCCGGATCCCAGCGTGATCTCAGTGTCACGCCGGGTCGCAACGGGTTCCAACTGCTGGTCGTCGAAAACTCCCCTCATGCGCCTTTCCTAATCATCCAGTGGCCCACCTGCCGACCTCTCACTTGCTCGGCAGTATGCCGTGCTCCCACATATTCGACTTTCCCCGCCGGCATCGGTATCGTCCGCGCGGATTATTACTGCTTATCGAGCGCTGCCCTGGCTGAAGCGCCAATCTTGCCCAGCAACGGCATCATCTCAATCGGCAGAGGGAAGACGATGGTGGTGTTCTTTTCGACGCCAATCTCGGTCAGAGTCTGCAGGTAACGCAACTGAAGGGTGATGGGCTCGGTTGCCAGCAGGGCGGCGGCGTCCACCAGCTTTTGCGCGGCGTCGAACTCGCCTTGAGAGTGGAGGATTTTGGCGCGTGCTTCGCGGGCAGCTTCAGCTTGTTTGGCCATGGCGCGCAACATTTGCTCGGGAAGATCCACCTGCTTCACTTCGACCGAGGTCACTTTAACGCCGAATGGTTCCGTGCGCTGGTCGATGATGGTCTGAATTTTCAGGTTGAGCTTGTCGCGATGGCTGAGCAGTTCATCCAGTTCCACTTCTCCCAGGACAGATCGAAGAGTGGTCTGCGCAAACTGCGATGTCTGGTAGACGTAGTTGGCCACCTTGATGGCGGCGTTGTTCGGGTCGACGACATACAGCGTGACCACGGCGTTCACCTTGATGGTGACGTTGTCGCGCGTGATCACATCCTGCGGCGGCACCTCAAGCACTTCCTGGCGCAGGGAGATGCGGATCATCTGGTCCACCGGCCGAAACACCAGGATGATGCCCGGCCCTTTCGGGCTTCCCAGCACGCGGCCCAGGCGGAAGATGACGGCGCGCTCATATTCGCGCAGGATCTTGATCGAGTTGAGCAGATAAAGAAGAACGATGGCAATAAGAACCAGCAGCGGAATCGGCAAATCGGAGACTGACATTAGGCTTCCTCACTCAGCACGGATTGTACTCCTGCGGCCTCATGCGGGAATCGCGGGGGCAGGAGTTTGAGAGGCAGGTTCAACACGGAGCAGCATCTGGTCATGACCGACGACTCGAAGCGTTGTGCCGGCTGGAGCGGGCTCGCTGGCCACGGCGCGCCAGATTTCGCCCTCCACGATGACGTGGCCTTCAGGAGCAAGCGGCTCCATCGCCGTGGCGCGGGAGCCGACCAGCGCATCGGCGCCCAGCCGTGACTTGCGCCGTCGGGCGCGAATCGCGAGACGAATAAGAAAAAAGCTGATACCGCCGAAACCGAGGCCCACGCTGCAAGCCACCAGCGGACTGATGCCCATCTCAGGCACCGGCGCCGCAACTAGGGTAAGAGTCCCGAACGTGAGCGCGACGACGCCGGCGATGGCCAATGCGCCATGGCCGCCGAACTTGGCCTCGAGCAGCAGCAGAACCAGCCCCGCCACCAGCAGAAGAACCGCGGTATAGCGGATGGGCAGCAGGTCCAGCGCGAAAGCGGCAAGCAAAACCATCAGCGTTCCCAGAGCCCCCGGAACGATGGTGCCGGGAGTGTTGAATTCCAAATAAATAAGCAGCGCGCCAGCTACGAGGAAGAGCAGCGCGATGTTGGGGTCAACGAGCCAGTCGAGCAACCGGTCGCGCAGCGTGGGCCGCAAAACTTCGATGCGCGCCCCGGTAACGTGAAGTGTCAGCTTGCTTCCATCGAAGCGCGTAATCTCTCGCCCGTCGAGCGAGGCCAGAAGCTGCGCGTCGCTGTTGGCTACAACGTCAATCAGGTGCTGGTTCAGCGCCTCTTCCGCTGTGTAGGAATGCGACGATTGCAATGCCGCGGTGGCTGCTTCCGCATTGCGGTTGCGGCGCTGCACATAGGAACGCAGAAAGGCTTCGGCATCGTTTTCGACCTTCTGCATCTCGGTGGGATCGGGTTTTCCCATTTCGAAAACCACGTGGGCCGCGCCGGCCTCGGTTCCAGGAGCCATGGCGGCCACGTCCGCGGCCTCAAGCAGGAAGAAACCCGCCGATCCTGCCCGCGCGCCGGAAGGCCCCACGTACACAATGACCGGAACCTTCGAGCCCAGAATCGCCCCCGCCATGGCGCGCATCGACTCTACCAGGCCGCCTGGCGTGTCCATCAGCACAAGCAGCGCACGGGCGCCGTCGGCACTGGCGCGAGCGAGGGCTCGATTCAGTTCGTCCACGGTGACCGGCTGGATGGTGTCCTTGAGAATGAATTTTTCGACCAGCGGCTGCTGGGCCAAGGCCGCACCTGCCCCTCCGGCCAGCGCGAACAGCGAAATAATGAGGCCGGCCGCAAATCCCAGGCTGATCGGAAATCGAAGACTGAACCGGCGTGCGCGTTCGAGCATGGCTTCGTCCTTCAGGACCTTCGGCAAGATCCTACTTGCTTTGACCGGTCCGGACCAGGATTTGCTGTTGCAAGTCCCTGGCCGGCTGACTGGCGGGGTCGAGTTTGAGTGCGTTTCCCGCATCGCTGTTGGCTTCACTGAGATGATTATCCGCCAGATCCAAACGCCCCAGCACCAGATACGCATCCGGGGATGGCGACAGTTCCAGGGCGGCATGGGCCTCGCTGCGCGCCGTACCGGCGTCTCCGCTGCGCTCGCGCACCTGGGCAAGACCGGCATGAGCTTCGGCCATGGTGCCGTCGGCGGCTACCGCCGCCTGGTAAAGCCGCTCGGCTTCGAGCAACAAGCCCCGGGCAAGATACCCTCTTGCCTGCGCGCAGAGCTTCAGCGCCCGTTCCCGGGGCACGAGCGCCGCCAGCCGGGTAACATCCATCTGGTCCAGCATAGAGGCCGCCTGGCGGAAAGCCGAAGCGTCGAAGGTTCGGACGATACGTTCCAGGGGATCTGGGCCTGACGCGGAACTGACGACGGCCGGACTTTGCCCCGTTTCCGTGCTCTTCCAGGCCTGCTCAAGCGACTGCGCCTCACTGTCATTGGGGCGCAGCTTGAGGCATTGAGCCAGCTCGTTCAAAGCCGCCGCCGAGTTTCCGTGGCGCTTGAGGCTGACCGCAAGATTGAAATGGTAGTCAGCGGCGTTGGGGTCAGTGGACGCGGCCTGCACGAACAGCGCCGTGCCGTCGTGGCCCTGTCGGCTCATCGCCACACCTTCGTTATTTTCGACTTCACCCAGGGGGAGGATGCGGGCTACCCCCGCAAAGGCTTGCTCGGCGTGAGGATAATCGCCGGAGAAAAGCAGCGAAAGTCCACGATAGAATCCGGCTTCGAGGCCATCTGGACCGCCGCGGTCGACTTTGTCGAAAGCCTCGGCGGCTTGCTGATACTGCTGGCCGTTATAGTCCTCGCGCCCCAGGGCCATCCAAGCGGGGCTGAAACCCGGGTTCAGCACCACGGCGGAATTCAGGTGGCGAACGCGCTCGGCCTGGTCAGGCTCGGTGATGCCGCGAATGTACTGCTCGTATGCGTCCAGACGAAGGCCCTTGCCGGCCGCAACAAAGGTTTCCTCAGCGACGCTGAAACCAGGATCGAGCTGCCGGGTTAGCTTCCAGGCCAGCGAGTCAAACACTGAAATCATGTCGCGCATCTCTCCTCGGCTGGTGACCGCCGCGCTCATGCGCAGGTGCGGCACATCCACCAGTTGAGCCGAGGCGATGATGGCCGTTCCGTCGGTGATATAGCTGCCGACAACGATCGAATCGGCATCCAAGGTCTGGGCCAGCTTGAGCGAACTGGCACGGGAGGGCTGGAAGCCCTGCGGCAGCCCCAGATGGTCGAGGGCATACATGCGGTCGGCGCGGGTCATGGGCGCGAACCCAGCAGCGGCAAAGCGGGTGCTGAGGAGGTCCGCGGCCGCCTCGCGAACCCACTCCAGGCTGGGCTGGCCGGTGCGGTTGTCGAAGGGCAGGACCAGCAGGATGCGGCCGTGGTCCAAGGAGGTAGGCACGGATTCCTGCCCAGCCTGAGCGGGAGCGGGTATTGCTGGAAAACCTGCAAAAACAATCGCCAGGATGGTTCGCGCGGCGAGCTTAAGGAAGGCGCTCGGTCGGTCTAGGAAAGTATCAGGCACAACAGGGTGATTATAGGTGTTGAGGTGACCGACCCGCACGACGCTACCGAAATGCATTGGTTTTGAAGGGATTCAACTTTATGATGGAGCCATGCCAATCGATCCTGCGTCTCGTCGAAAATACGTCCCTCTTTTGCGGGCCCTGGTCGAGGTGGCGTTTATTGTCTTCCTCTTTTATTCAAATCTGCTGATGGGCGAATTCAATCGCTCCGCCGGCAAAGACAAATCTCTGGCCGTCGCTCTGAACGATATCTTCACACCAACGAATTTTGCTATCGCGCTGTTCTCCTCCTTAATCGGCTACCTGGTATTCGAGTTCTGGCGAAAGAAGCTTTAATCGGCCACGCCGCTTCAGCGCCTGGCAACCTCCATTCCCTGCCCGCCCGAAGAGGCTTCCATCTGGCGGTTGAAACGGATCAGCGCAATCCACATGCCTTGATCCTCGCTCTCCCACACCACTGTTCCGCCCAGTTGCCGGGCGATGGCTTCCGGCGGCAGATCGTAGTGCAAGCCGAAATAGCGTTCATCGAGCGCCTGGCTTCGCGCGCCAAGAGTAAACAGCGGTGAGCGCGGTTCGTACTTGGTGGAAAACACCAGGGCGGCCGAGTATTTCTCCGGCTCTTCAGCTGCGCGAGCGATCTGGCCGGCCGTAAAGTCGTCGATTCGCTCCACGTCCCACGGCTGCTTCACATAGCCCAGCTCCGGCCGAGCCAGTTCATCGCTCATCGGCCAGGCCGTCAACACGGTGGCGCCGGGGTAACGCTTCTGTAATTGCGCGATGCCTGCCAATTGCAAGCGAACTACGCGGGCATAAGCAAGGTTATCCTCCGGGGCAAAACCGTAAGGCGGGTTGATGAACAGACCAGCCGCAAATGCGGCGCAGGACACCAGCGCCAGCAACTGCCAATACGGCACCCGGCGATAAAGAGTTGAAACCGCCAGCAGCAGAACCAGCGGATACATCGGGAGCAGATAGCGGGTAAGTAAAGCGCCGCCCAGCACGCTGAAAAGCAGAGCATCGACCAGCAGAAGAAGGTAGATGCGGCGCAGAACTGGAGCGGCGATTCGAGGCCGATCGTGCCCTTCCGCGTCCGGCAATGGCGTAAGCAGGAGTGCGGCAAGCGCCATCACCACGGGCACGAAGAGGTTCATGTGAGCCGTCAAGTGAAGAATTCGATGGCCAAAGGCCGCCAGTATGCGAAGCGGCGTGAGCGTGGCCTCGGCGTTGTAGCGCAAAAACTCTGGATTCCCGAACAGGAAGCCGGTTTTCGAGCGGTGATAGAGATACCACGCCGCCAGCGGCGCCACGCACGCGGAAAGCCACGCAGCTTCGCGCCAGCGGCGAATGCGCTCCGGGGGCTGCTGAAAAAGCCCTTCGACCAGATCGATCGCAGCAAGCGTGAGAGGAATGACGATCGAGGTTTCTTTCGAAAGCGCGGCGGCGGAAAACCACAGCGCAGCTGCCCACGGTTTTCTCTCACGCTCGGGCAGCGCATACACCAGCCCCCACAACGTGCACGCAGCGGCAAATATGTCTGCGTGAGCCAGGGAGCTTTGCGCGAACCAGATGGGATAAACACCCGTCAGCAGTGTCGTCCAGAACGCTACCGATGCCACTCCCATCAGGCGCATTGCCAGCCGCCACACGGCAAGCAGACCGAGCGCCGCCACCATCAGCACCGCCTCGCGCGTGACCTCGGGATAGAAACCGGAAAACTTCCACCACAGCGCGATATAGATGCTGGGCAAAGGAGGATGTGCGTTGCTGAGCGTAGTGACTGGGATCAGAGAGCCGGTACGGAAGAAATCCCACGCGGCAGGAATGTAATATCCCGCTTCATCCCAATAGTAAGGCACGCGCAAAAGAGCAAAATGGCTGGCGTAAAGCGCGGCAAAGATGACCGGATAAATCATCCAGACCGGAAGCGGCGCGTCCTGCCGTGGGTTCAAAATCGTTTTCAAACGCACCGGGATGCTCCTCGGGAGAGGGAATACCGCGGGTATCCGCTCCGCGGGCCTCGCTCGCCGCCACCTGTTCCGGGCTGCTTTCCGGCAACCGCGTTCGCCCGTTAATTGACCGGGCCGTGCGGAAACTGGCTTTGCGGCTCCAGGTTGAGGGTTCCGAAAGCCTGTTCGTACTGGGCAAGATTTTGCCCGAGCACATTCCACAGAGCCTTGGCCTGTTGAGGACTTAGAAAGATGGCCTGGTGATTGCGAATCGTAACCTGATCGGGGCTTTCGCTCGAAGCAAGGCCGAAGGTGAGCTGGAAGTCCCACACGCTCACGCGCACCTGGACGCTGTTGGCGTAGGACTCGCGATAATCGGGTGTCTGGGCAAGATTGAGCTGGGGCTGTTGCGGCGTTGGGCTCATGATGTCACCAGATTACCCCGCCGGGGCCGCGCCTGCCGAGCGGATGCCCCGATTGACGAGCAAGGCCGGGTACCCCACCTTGTTTTTGTCGCTAGGGTGGGCTCGCAGAGCTCAATCTCCGCAAGAAAGAACCCTCTGACGCTAGCCGGTTCAAGGCTGTATTGAAAGAAATTGTTAGGCGTCGTTTGACCTATTCGGGGTTGACGGGGAGGTTGGCCTCAACGGCCTAAGAATCCGGGCAGGAGGCGGCGAGGGCCGAGCCGCCTCCTATCACAGGCTCTAAGCGAATGTCCCTTGTGCTGTCTCTTCTATAAGTCGATCATTGATAGGGCCAGTGAACGCCTTCTCCGCTGCCAATCGCACTAGTTGCCGAAGGCCCTTAGCTACCCCCTGCAAAAGCAGCTGAATCATAATTAGCGCGGTCGCAAGCCAAAGTAGCGGGGAACCAAAGAGCAGCCTTTTTATCGCGAGCCACATGCTGCGCTGATAAAAAGTCATTAGAGATTTCCGAACCTCATTACTGCTGAGAGAGTCGAGGGATTTCTGCCACTCCGAATGCCACGAGGCATCTCGCGTTTCTCCTTCGATCTTGCGCCTTGCCAGTGTCATCAGACAGCCGAACACTGTCAGTTGATGGCCGTACCGAATGAATCCATTCATCTGGTGTCGCAGCATTGTGTATGCGGGATGATCGAAAGGGATATTGCCGTCCGCAGCATAATCAAACATCTCATCACGGATACTGAACATTTTTTGACGGAACCAGTCCAATCGAGCATCGGGAATGACCTTGAAAACAAAAATTGTCCATAGGAAGGCTACGGCAGAGAATTGCAGGACAACAGCCAGTTGAGTTTCGCTCATCACTGATCTCCCTTCCTTGTAGTTCCTTCTGGTGTCAATTGGCTGGATTCTCTGTTCGCGTCCAGCCGTAATTCTAAGGCAGTTGTCCGCTCTGTTAGTCGTTTGCGCGTACTTCTATGCCTCCTGCACTCGTTGATCCAAAGACCAAGGCTGACACCCGACAGAGCAACGCTAGCTTCGACAGTGGCATTGAGTTTAGCGGCTACCTCAAACACAAGGTTCGCAATCGAAGTTCTGCCTGCAAAAGATTGAACAGCTTGTCCCGTCTCCCAAATAAGAAAACAGGTAACCGCTGCCCAGATCAACGAGTTTCCAAATCTACGGACAAGGTCAATTATTTGGCCTGCTAGCCACCGCCATGCCGGTACGGGCTTCCCGCCTCCCTTCTTTTTAGATGGCATGGCGACCCTTCCAGCTGCACCATTTTTGCTTCAATTTCCAGCCGCCACCAAGGTACCATTGTCCCCCCTAGAACCCCAAGCCCCAAAAAGTCGTAGTTGCCAGAAGGAACCAGTTTCAACAAAAATCTCGCGACTTGCATTTCATTTTCATTCTAGTCAGCGGCCAAGGTCCTCAGCCAGCGGACAGCCTTCGCAGCGCGGCGCCCGTCCGCAGTGCGCTTTGCCGACAGCTACCGTTAGGGCGTGAAATTCGTTGTAGAAGCTTGCCCGTTCAGCGGGAGGATCGGCGTCGAATGTCCGTCGTGTCAGTTCGGCGAGCGCGTCATATCGAATCGGCGCCACTTGAGGCTCCAGCAAACCGTGGCGCTCCACGATCCGGCGAAGATACTCATCGGCTACCGGCACCGTGTGTCCCAGCGCGTAGAGCAGGATGGCGTCCGCCGTCTCGGGGCCCACTCCGGGCAAAGCCAGAAGCCTGGGTCGAAGCGTTCGGGTGGAAGTGGCGGCGAGCGCTTCGAGTGAGCCGGAAAATTCCCGGTCGAGCAGCGCGATAAAGGCCTTGAGCGCAGACGCTTTGCGGGTGAAGAAGCCAGACGGACGAATGAGCCGGCGAAGTTCCTCCATCGGAATACGGCGCAAGCCATCGATCGTGAGCGCCCCCGCGGCGCGCAGGTTTTCAAGCGAGTGTTCGACAGCTCTCCAGGCGGTATTCTGCGTCAGGTACGCGCCCAGAATCACCTCAAAGGGAGTCCGCGCCGGCCACCAATGCTGTGGGCCGTAAGCTTGCTTAAGCCGGTCGTGCATGAGGCGCAGCCGCCTGGCCGAACTGGCTGGGCTCCGGGACATCACCCTTTCGACTCCGGCTCGGCCCCCGCCTCCGCTGGGGATTGAAGCTGAATCTTCCACTCCAGCACCCGGGCGCGCGCGGCCGCGGCTTCAGCCTGGGGAACGTGGCCGGCGTGTTGCAGCGATATCGACAGCGCGGCGTGGGCCAGGGGATCGGAAGGGTCCAGGGCGGTAAGCGCCAGCGCGGCCGCAATCGATTGCTCCAGCCGGCCGGCGTCTCGAAGCGAGCGCACCAGCCCATGATGCGCCTCAACGTGCGCCGGATCGACATCGATGGAGGCCCGAAAAACCTCGGCCGCCTCAGCCGGAGAGCCGGCCGCCAGCAGATCGAGGCCGCGCCGGTAAAGCGCTTCGGCGGCCGAGATGTTGGATGCTGTCACGGCTTTCTCTAGGATAAGGGCTGGGGCGCCTGCAGTGCTCTCGACCCACAGCGGCACCAGAGGAGGTTTACTTGAAAAGTCATACGGAATACCTGGTCTTTGAGACCCGCAAAAGGCGTGAGATGGTGCATATCACCGACCAGGTGGAAGAGATCGTGCGCCGCAGTGGCGTGCAGGATGGATTGTGCTTCGTCTCGCCCATGCATATCACAGCGGCTGTGTATGTGAATGACCTGGAGAGCGGATTGATTGAAGATATCGGCAAGTGGCTCGACGAGCTGGCGCCGCCCAGGCCCGATTACGAGCACCACCAGACCGGCGAAGACAATGGAGACGCCCATCTGAAGTCGTTGTTGCTGCACCACGAAACAACCTTGCCGGTCACGGCCGGAAAACTTGATCTGGGAACCTGGCAGCGGGTGTTTTATGCCGAGTTCGACGGCCGCCGGCGAAAGCGCGTGATTGTCAAAGTGCTGGGCGTGGAATAGGCGGCACGCAATTGCGCGGGTTACGGCTCGTCGGTCACCTTGCGCCACTCTCCCGCCGATCGTACGTTGGAGGATGACGCCGAAGACGGCCCGGCAAAGTTGATTTTGGAGCGCGGCAACACGACCAGATCGACGCGGCGGTTTTCGGCGCGGCCTTCAGCGGTCTCGTTGCCTGCGACCGGGTGGTACTCAGCGTACCCGGCGGCCGAAAGACGCTCCGGCGCAATGAGTTTTTCCTTGAGAAACAGCCTCGCTATCGAGGAAGCGCGTGTCGTCGACAGCTCCCAGTTGGAATCGAATTGGGCGTTGTGAATGGGAATGTTGTCAGTGTGCCCCTCGACGCGCAGGTCGTAGGGCGTGCGGCTCAGGGAGGCTGCGATCTGGCGTAAAGTCGCGGTCGTGGCGGGCTTGGGGGTGGCCGATCCGGAATCGAAAAAACCAGCTTCGCGCAGGCTGATGACCAAACCGTCACGGCCCATCTGGATTGAGACCGTGTGGGTGGCAACCTGGCTGGAGAGGGTCTGAGCGAGTTCACGGCGGATTCGTTCCAGGTCGTCCTTGACCTCGGCGGGGGCCATCACATCTTGGCCCGCGGCGTTATTCATCGGAATGCCAGGCTCTTGCGCGCCTGCGGTCGATGCCCCGGATGGCCCCCGCGCCGCGCCCGGGAAGACACCCATGGAGCGAAATGCCGTGTCGATCGCCTGCGAGACCGCCGCTTGTTTCTTCTGGTTCTCTTTTGAGAATGCGTAAAGAACCACGAAGAATCCGAACAGCAGGGTGATGAAATCCGCATAAGAGACAAGCCAGCGGTCGTGCGTCACGCGAGTCCGCGGCACGCGCGCCCTCATGCTGCCTGCTCCTTTTTCTTCCTCGCGCCCGAGTCGTCCACAAAGCCTGCAAGCTTGATCTCCAGCATGCGCGGGTTGATGCCTTCGAGAATGGAAATCACTCCTTCCAGCATCATCTCGCGGCGCCGGTGGCCATCCCGAATGCGGATGCGCATCTTGCCGGCCAAGGGCAAAAAGAACAGGTTGGCTATGCCGACCCCATAAATGGTGGCGACAAAGGCTACAGCAATGCCGCGGCCGACCTCCTGCATATTGTCGAGGTGCTGCATCACCTGGATCAGTCCGAGCACCGCTCCGAGGATCCCGATGGTTGGCGAAAAGCCGCCCGCCGATTCGAATACCGCCGGCAGGCGCTCCTCGTCTTCGGTCGTCGATTCGAGACTGACGCACATGATTTTGCGCAGCTCGGCCGGTTCCGTGCCGTCTACCGCCAGCATCAGGGTCTGCTTCAGAAATGGCTCTCGAATGGTTTGGAGATCGGCATCAAGCGACACCACCCCCTGGCGGCGCGCCTTGTTGGCGAAGGCCATCAACAGCCGAATAAGTTCGGAATCGTGCTTGTGCGGCGCAGCAAATATATGCGCCAGGCTGCGGAAGGCTGCCGCCACCGTGGTCAGGGGAAACTGCAACAGCACCGCCCCCATCGTGCCGCCAAAGACAATCAGCGCCGCGGTGGGCTGCAGAACCTGGCCCAGATTGCCGCCCTCCATCAGCAGCCCTGCGATGATGCCCGTCACGGCCAGAATGACGCCTCCGATGCTCGCCTTATCCATGAACTGCTCCTCGGTTGAACTGGTACGCCGACTGCGTGACTCGGAAATCGCGATTCCGACAGAGCGGGTGTCCCAGGTCTCGATCTTGAGACCTGGGAATTACACGGCTCTTCCCCTTTGAGCCGAATGACGGGCGCCGGTTTTGACACTGCATTGTGCGCGCCTCACTGCCCATTGAGATCGAGGCTGGTGAGCGCCGCGGTGCGTTCGTTGCCTTCAATCCGCGGCAGCCGGCGCGCCACAGCCGCCAGCAGGCGCGACCGGTAAGCCAGCACCCGCTCCACGATCTCGTCGATCTCCTCGCGCACAATCAGCTTTTCTCCGTTAATCAGCGTGAGCATAGTGTCGGGAGACGCCTCGGCTGTCTTGATCAGGTCGCTGTTCAACGTCATCCGGTTGCCGTTCAGCCGCGTGAGCTCAATCATGACCAGAAACTCCTATGCGGCATGTATCGGCGGAGGTTCGGGAAGAATTAGGTAATTAAAAGAGTCGCGCCAGGACTGTCCCGCTCCGGACATCCGGGGCGGACAAATAAAGTCCAAAAACCTCACGCCGAAGAAGGGGCCAGATGCGACGGCTCGGGTCCGAAGGCAGCCACCCAGGGTAGATAACAAATGGGGGCACATCCGGCGAAGCGCCGCAAATCCACGCATCCTGCAAGGAGAACCCCATGTCCCTGGGTGTCTTGAATAATCTGTCCGCGGTGTACGCGGAAAACAACCTGAACAACACCAACAACAACCTCTCGAAGACTCTGCAACAGTTGTCTTCCGGATCGAAGATCAACTCCGGCGCAGACGATGCCGCCGGCCTTTCGCTGGTCAACGGCCTCCAGGCCAACCAGCAGGCGCTGACCCAGTCGCAGACCAACTCTACGGAAGGCGTGGGCCTTCTGCAAGTGGCTGATGGCGCTCTCTCGCAAGTGACAAGCCTGCTCAACCGGGCCGTAACGCTGGCTACCGAAGCCTCGAACGGCACCCTCAACTCCTCGCAGGATTTGGCCGCGAACCAGGAATATCAGTCGATCCTCTCTGAGATTAACAACATCGGCACCACGACCACCTACAACCAGCAGGCGGTCTTCAACACCAACACCGCCATCTACACCGGTGACTCAACCCAGTCGGGTGCGTCGATCGACCAACTGAACATCCGCACACTCTCCTCTTCCAACCTGGGCGACACGAGCGGCGCGATGTCGTACAGCAATGGCACCAACAACGTGTTCGTCGATCTGTCGACAGCCGGCAAAAACGCCGCGGTTACCGACAGTCTGGGCGCAACCAACGCCACCACCACCATCGCCGTAAGCTATCTGAGCAAGGGCGCGAACGGCGCGGCGGTTACCTCGAGCGCCAATATCAGCGTGGGCGCGGGCACCACCTATGCCAACACCGCTCAGGGCCTGATCAGCGCCATCAACAACTCCGGGCTGGGCCTAACGGCGAACTTCGGCACCGCGGCACAGGCGGGCAGCGCGGCAACGGCTACGGCCACCACCGGCGACGAAACCAACAGCGCGCTTCTGAGCGGCGGCGCCGACACCGGCATCATCATCTCCGGCGCCGGGATCGGCGTCAACTCGACCGGGACCAACGGAGCAGGCGAGGTCGGCACGCTGACCGTTAACACTTCCACCGATACTCTCTCCGGTACGCTGACCGTGGTCGGCTCCAACGGCGCGTCGCACAACATCACACTGGGCACGGCCAACTCGACCGACACGCTGGCCAACCTGGCCTCCACCATCAACGCCGCTGGCTATGGAGTCACGGCTACCATCAATACCGCGGCTCAGACGATACAGAACGGCGTCTCGCATAACGCGGGCACGGTTCTCTCCTTTACCTCGGCCAACTCCGGCGTTACCGTCAATACCTCCAGCGCCAATGATATCCAAGCCGCACAGACCAGCATAACCTTCACCAGTCTTGCCGGATCTCAAGCTGCTACCACGGTGGTTGGCGTACTGACGGATGCGGGCACGGCTACCGATACGCTGACCGGCATCCTCGATCTCACGGACGGCGCCGGCGGCGGTGCTGCTGTTCAAACCGAACTCAACCTGGGCGGCGGAACGATCAGCAGCCTTTTTGGCGGCACCAACACAACTGTTAACTCTGCTCTGACTGCCGCCAACCTCTCGGTTGCGGTGACCACGAACGCCAGTGGTCAATCGGTTGCAACCTTCTCCACGGTCCTTGTAGCCGGTGCGGGCAGCCACAACACGGCCATCGGGATCGATACAAACAGCGCGGTTGAGGAATCGGCTGCAGCCACCGGCGCTCCGGTCGTGCAACAGGGTTCGACGGTGATCGTCAACGGCACCGCCTCTGGAACTACCCTGGGCACGATCAGCGTCACCAATGCCAACGATACCTTCTCCGGCGGCACCATCGTCATTGACAAGGCGCTCACCGGCGGCAGCAACCAGACCGAAACGCTGGGAAACGCAGGCTCAACCGACAACCTCGTCGATCTGGCGAAGACGATCAACGCCAACGCCGCGACCGACGGCGTTTCCGCCACCATTAATTCCGCCGGCACGGTTCTGACTCTTGCAACCAATGCCGTAGCCACGATAGCAGCAGGTACGGCTGAAGCTCTCACATCCACGGGAGTGACTTCCACGCTTGCCTTATCGGGAACGCCGGCGGCTGCGGGCACCGCCAACTCAACCGTGCTGGGCACGCTCGCTCTGCCGGTGAACGGGACCAACACCGGAGCCTCCGGCGATGTGTTGGCTGGAACGCTCACCTTCGGTACGGAGAGCATCACCCTGGGCACGACGACCGGATCCGCCAAAACCGATACGATGGCCGACCTGGCGGCGACCATCAACGCCGGCACTTACGGCGTCACAGCAACGCTCAACTCCGCCGGAACGGCCATCACCTTCACCTCGGCCGACTCCGCCAACGCCACGGCCAGCTCAGTGCTGCCCTCCACGACAACGGCCACAGGAGGCGCAACGGGCTCAGGCTTGTACTATGTCGCCGCGGCACATGACAGCACCCTGGGCGGTGCGGCTGCCGACACCGACCTGACCTTCACCAAGGCCAACAACAATGTCACGACTTCGGCGTACTACAACGTCGGAATCAGCAGCGTCAACGGCGTTAGCGACACCAGCACGGGTGGCGGGACGAGCGTATTGGGCCTGTCCAGCGACTTGAACGGCGGAGGCGGAACGGCGACCATCAGCTACTCGGATGCGGCCGGCCAGTCGCTGAGCGCCACTGACCTGAGCAACCAGACCAACGCCGAGACAGCGCTTACCGCCCTGAACTCGGCCATCGCCGACGTGTCCGCCCAGGACGGCTACATCGGCGCGCAGATCAACACGCTGAATGCGGTCAGCCAGGTTCTCAGCACGCAATCGGAGAACGTAACCTCTGCGCAGAATGCGGTCCAGGCCACCGACTATGCGTCCGCGACCAGCAACATGTCCAAGTACGAAATCCTCTCGCAGACCGGCATCTCGGCGCTGGCCCAGGCCAACTCCATGCAGCAGGAAGTGACCAAGCTGTTGCAGTAAACTAACGCACCGCCAACCGGGGAGGGCGTCCGCAAGGGCGCCCTCGCCATTTGAAGCGGCATCTTCGCCGCAATGAGTTTTCTCCAATGCCTGCCCTGAGTCTCTGGCTCGCGGGCTGCATCCAGTCTTCGCGGAGCGCATTATGGGCACAGTAGGACTGAGTTTCGGATCGCCCACCAGCGGCGCCGGCTTCGACGTCAGCACCACGGTCTCCGAGATCGTATCCAATCTCCAGAATGTCGAGACGCCCTGGAAGTCGCAGTTGACCACTCTTGAAAGCCAGGACACGGCAATCTCAAGCCTGGGCACGCTGTTTTCGAATCTCTCCAACGACATCAGCTCGCTGACCGACCTGCAGGGAATTCTGGCCCAAAAAACCGGCTCGAGTTCGAATACCAACGTGCTCGAGCTGACCGCCGCTTCCTCCTCGGCGATAGCCGGCACGCACTCGGTCACCGTCAACAGCCTTGCCCAGACCTCCAGCGGCTACCTCAACGAGATCGCCAACGCCTCCGACACGCTCTCCGGCTCCATGACTCTCAAGGTGGGCAGCGGCGCGGCGCAAACCATCATGCTTGACTCCGCCGACGACACGCTCTCGGGCCTCGCCAAGGCCATCAACTCCTCGAGCGTGGGCATCACGGCCAGCGTCCTCACCGACGCCTCCGGTTCACGGCTCAGTCTGGTCTCAGGCGTCTCCGGCGCCGGCGGAGACATTACCGTCAGCAACAACTCGATTGCCGCGGCCGCCAGCAACACCCTCAGCGCCCTGGTGACGGCGGGCAGCGGGAGCACAGCCTCGACCGCGCTTCTTTCCGCCGTGGCCAGTTCCAGCGAGCAACTCAACAGCACGGGAAGCCTCAACGTCACCGTGGGCAGCGGCAGCCAGCAATCCATCACCATGAGCGCGGTCAGCGCCGCCGAAGGCGGCACCACCCTGACCGATCTCGAAAACTACATCAACACCCCTCCCGCCGGCACTTCCTTTGGGTTCGGCGCCTCGATCGTGAACAACAGCGACGGCACCGTGAGCCTCCAGCTTACCTCCGGCACGCCGGGCAGCACCGGCACGCTCGCCGTCAGCTCCAGCATCTCCGACCCGAAAACCAGTCTTGCCTATAACGCCACCGTCACCGGCGCCAACGCCAGCTTGAGCGTCGACGGCGTGAGCCTCACCAGCGCCTCGAATACCGTAGCCAACCTTATCCCCGGGGTGACTTTTCAACTCCTGGCCCCCTCGTCCACCCCGGTCCAAGTGGTGATCGGCAACGACAATGCCGAGGTCGAAAGCACCGTCAACCAGTTTGTCTCTGATTACAACTCAGCCATCAGCGCGCTGAATACCCAGGAAGGCGTCACCAGTTCCGGCACGGCGGAGCCCCTGTTCGGCTCCCCCACCCTGTCCCTGCTGCAGCAGCAGCTGCTCAGCGGCTTGAACCTGCAAAGCCCCAACGGCTATCTCGACGCCGTCTCGGCGGCAGGAACCACGCTTTCCGGTTCGATGACCATCGCGGCGGGCGGCAGTTCAAAGACCATTGTGATTGGCGCGGCGCCGGCTTCCCCGGCGGCGAATACCATTTACACCGGCTCGGGAAGCGACGCCAACACGCTGGTCGGCCTGGCCGCCGCCATCAACACCCCTCCAACATCGCTCACTTATGCCGATACGGGGATGAGCGCCTCCAACTTCGATACCGGGGCGGTGGGCGCGGTGGCCAACGTCGGAGATTCACTCTCCGGCTCCATGTCCATCACAGTGGGCGGAGGAACCGAGCAATCCATCTCCATGAGCGACGTCGACGCAGCCGAGGGAGGCACGACTCTCACCGATCTCGAAGACTATATCAACACCAACTCGGCAACGCTCGGGGTGTCGGCCTCGATAGTAACCAACTCCAACGGCTCTTCGAGCCTGTCGCTGACCTCCGGGACTTCGGGCACGGCGGGGACGCTGACGGTGACTTCGGGATTCATGGACGGCATTCCAGCGACGGCCGCGGTGACGACCACCGGCGGCGAATCGACCCTGACGCTGATCTCCTCGACTTCCTCCGAAGCCCTCAGCGTCACCTCCTCGCTCACTTCTTCCACGCCCGCCGCGCTCAGCTACACCGATTCCCGCACCACCACCAGCACCACTCCGGCCAGCGGCACGCTCACCACCATCAAGAACAGCGGCGATGCCCTGGGCGGCTCCATCACCGTCGGTTTGGGCGGCGGAGCCGCCCAAACCATCACCGTCGGCTCGTCCGACAACACGCTCTCAGGGCTGATGGGCGCGATCAACTCGGCAAGCCTCGGCGTGACCGCCTCCCTCGACAGCACCGGAACCGTGCTCACCCTCACCTCCGCAACCCCCGGTTCTGCGGGCGCTCTCAATGTCACTTCAAACCTCTACGACTCCTCCAATTCAACTTCGACAAACCTCGACTACAACAATTCGTCCGACATCAACTCGCTCACCAGCCTGGGCATCAGCGTCAACAACGACGGGTCGCTGACCTTCGACGCCAATTCGCTCGATTCGGTTTTGAACACCGATTACAGCGGCGTGGTCGGCTTCTTCCAGAATGTTGACAGTTGGGGCCAAGATTTCTCCGCCATGCTCACCAATGCCGGAACCAGTTCCTCAACCGGCATCCTGGCCCTGGCATCGAGTTCCAACAGCAACATCGAGTCCACGCTGAACGCGGAGATATCGAAGGAACAGACGTATATCTCCGAGCAGCAATCCAGCCTGACGGCGGAGCTGAACTCCGCCAACGAGATCATGCAGCAGCTGCCCTCGCAGTTGCAGGGCGTCAATGAACTTTACTCCGCGATTACCGGTTACGACCAGAACCCAGGCGGCTAAGGATCCGCATATGCATGTCAAGCTATAGAGAACACGCGCTGGACGGCGCTACGGCCGTCGATCTTGTGGTGGCGCTTTACGATGGCATCGTTCGCTTTCTGTACTCTGCCATCGAAGCGGTGGAGCGGGGCGACCCTGAACAGCGCAGGACTGCGGTCAAGCGCGCGCTGGACATTATCGTTCATCTCCAGGCGAGGCTGCGCATGGATGTGGGCGGGCGGCCGGCACAGGCGCTCAGCGAATTTTACGCAACGGTCTTTGCCCAGATTCTCCAGGCGTCGCAATCGGCTTCGAAGCCCAAGTTCGAACACGCGATCGACTGCGTAAAAAATGTGCGCGACGCATGGCGGCAAGTGGCCAGAGACCCCGAGGTCAATCCTGCTCCGTCGCAAATGGCCATCGCTCGGGAGCCGATAGAGCCGAGTTTCGAAAACGACAATTACGGAATGGAATCTGTCTCCGGCTCGCGCTGGAATGCTTGATCGAGTGCTCCGATTTCGGGAGAGTGTCGAAAGACAGATAAAAAACCTGCTGCGCCTCCAGGGCGTCGTCGGAGAAGCGGGAAATCATCCTGCCACGGTGAGCTCTTCCTCGAGTTGCTGTTTCTGGTAGAGACCCGCATAGTAACCGTCGAGCGCCAAGAGCTCGTCGTGGCCGCCGACTTCAACGATTCTGCCGCGGTCGAGCACGGCGATGCGGTCGGCATGTCGCACAGTTGAAACCCGGTGCGAGATAAGGATAGTGGTTGCCTTATCCGTGTAGTTGCGCAAGCCGCCCAGGATTCGCTCCTCGGTGTAGGTGTCGACGCTGGCCAGCGCATCGTCAAGAATGAGGATTGCGGGACGGCGCAACAGGGCGCGGGCGATGGCGGCGCGCTGCTTTTGACCTCCCGAGAGCGTCACGCCGCGCTCCCCCACCATGGTCTCAAAGCCGTGAGGAAACTCCTCAAACTCCTTGCGGATGTGGGCGGCTTCGGCCGCTTTCAGCAGTTCCTCCGAGCTTGCGTTCGGCGCCCCGAAGGCCAGGTTTTCGCGAATCGTGTCACTGAACAGAAACGTCTCCTGCGGCACCATGCCGATATTGCGGCGCAGCACGGCCAGCGGGTAGCGGCGCACCGGGCGACCGTCGATGAGCAACGTTCCTTCCGGAGCCTCGTACAGCCGCGAGATCAGGTTGACGAGCGTGGACTTGCCTGAGCCCGTCGGACCGACAATCGCGAGGCTCGAGCCGGCGGGAATGTGCAGCGAAATGTCGCGGAGAACCGGGTTCCCGCCGTAGCTGAAGTTGAGATTGCGGAATTCGATATCCCCATTCAGGACTGTATCTGGTCCAAATCCTGGAACCACGGAGTGGTCGTCGATGGCGGGCTCGGCCTTGAGCAACTCGTCGATGCGCTTTACGGACGCTGTCCCGCGCTGGAAGATGTTGATGACCCAGCCCACGGCGATGATCGGCCATATAAGTTGAATCATGTAGGTATTGAAGGCGACAAAATCGCCCACCGTGATGCGATGTTCGATCACCAGGTGTCCGCCCGCCATCAGTGTGATGATCATTGAAATTCCGAGGATGAATTCGAGCGTGGGCCAGAGCATCCCCATCAGTTGAACTAGCCGCAGCGCGCGGGAGATGTACTCCCGGTTGAGCCGCTCGAACAATCCGATCTCGGAGTTCTCGCGGGCGAAGGCGCGGATCAGCCGCACGCCTGAAAAATTTTCCTGCGCCTGCGCCGAGATATCTGAAAAGCTGGCCTGGATGCGCTCGAAACGGGTATGAATCCGGCTGCCGAAATACTGGATCAGGATGCTCGCGAAGGGCATCGGCGCCAGTGCCACCAAAGTTAAATATGGGCTTATGTGCAGCAGGTAGAAAAGCGCGAATACGCTGAGGAAAAGAGTGTTTGCGCTATACATCAGCGCCGGGCCCAGCAGCATGCGCACGGCGTTCAGGTCGTTGGTCATTCGGGCCATGATATCGCCCGTCCGGTAGCGTTGATAAAATCCCGAATCCTGCAGTTCGAGCCTGCGGAACAGGTCGTTGCGCAGGTCGAACTCGATCTCCCGCGAGATGCCGATCAAGATCCAGCGCTGAGCGAATAGAAATGCGCCTTTACCCAGAGAGATGGCGACAAGCAGCCCGGAAAAAACCAGAATTTTTTCGCGGGTAGCGCCGTGGCCCAGCGCGTCGATGGCCTTGCCCAGCACTTTGGGAAACTGCACCGCGATGGCATTGGTGCCGATGCACGAGAGGGTGCCCCACATGTATCCCCAGCGGTAACGGCGCATGTGCACGAATAGCGGGCGAAGGTCGCGAAACATGAGTCTATTGTACCGGGAAGGTGCGGAAGTCGGCCTGGGTCTCTGACCATCTAATTTTGTACAAACCTGGGTGCCCCAGGTCTGGATTCTCAGACCTGGGAAAGCGCGAATTCAAGGAACCATTTCACACCGTCAGAGGCGCTCTAGGTCGGCGTGCGCAGCAGCAGATAGCCGCCGATCAGCCCGAAAAGAATATCCGAGGACCAGGCAGCCAGGGCCGAGGGCAGAAAATTGACATTCCCCAGGGCGCCAAACAGCCCATCGATGACGAAATATGCCAAGGCCACGCCGATGGCCACGGCGATGCCCGACAGCGACCCGCGGCGGCCCATGGAGAGAGCAAATGGAATGGCAAGAACCGCCATGATCACCGCAACCAGCGGATACGCCAGTTTGTGCCATAACGCCACCCGGAGCCGCATGGTGTCAAAACCGCTCTGACGCAGGTCGCGAATGTAGCGATTCAACTGGTCAAAGTTCATCTCCTGCGCCTGCAGGTTTTCCTTGGTGAAGTAGTCGGGTGGCTCGTGAATCTCGGGGAAGGTGGTCTTGATGAAATCGCGGTACACATAGACATTTGCGCCTTGGATGTCGCGTTGCCAGCCGTTCAGCAAGGTCCAGGAGGCGGAATCGCGATCCCATACGGCGCGCGCCGCGAAAATGCGGCGGGAGATCTGAAAGGTCGAGGGATCGAATTCGAACACCGAAAGATTGGCGAACTCGTTGCGGTCCGGATCGAAGAACTGGTAATAGAAAATGCGGCCAGGCTCGCCAGGACGGGTCTGTCCGAAAATCCATTTCTGCTCTGGGTGAAGGAAGGTCTGCGGAGGACGGCCCTTGATGATCGAGCGGAGTGCTTCCTGTCTGCGGTTGGCCTGAGGCAGATAATACTGGTCGAAGAGAAACAGGCTGACGGCAAGTATCAAGGAGATGGAGAGAATTGGAATCACCAGCCTGTAGAGGCTGATGCCGGTGGCCTTCATGGCCACGATCTCGCTGTTGCGGTTCAGGACGCCGAAGATCACGAGGGCGGCAATCAGGACCGCCAGCGGGGCAATCAGGTAGAGCATGCTGGGAGTGAGATTGAAGAGATAGGCGCCCACGGTGGTGAGCGGAATGTGGTTGCGAAGGATGTCGCCGACCAGGTCGAAAAACGTGAACACAATCATCAGCAGGACGAATCCGGACTGAACGAGGAGAAACATGGTGACAAATTCGCGCACGACGTATTCGTCCAGAATGCGGGGAAAGGCGTTGCGGGAGCGGGAGCGTTGAACGCGCGGCTGCAGCTTATCGAGAAAGCCGGTAAGCGCAAAGCCGTTGCCCCTTCCTTCGGCTGCCGGCCTGGGCCCGGGTGCGTTTGAGAACCAGCCGGTTAGAGTGCTCAGCAGCCGACCTCCGGCGGCCATTTGCCATAACAAAAACCCACCTGCGCCGGCAAACAGCAGGTTTGCCGACCAGACGGCGAGGAAAGCGGGCAGCTTGTTTTGCCGGCCCAGCGCGATGCCGGTCGAGGAAAGGAAGTAGTAAACGAACACCAGCAGAATAGTGAAGACAAAGCCGGAACTCTTGCCTCCGCGGCGCGAAGCGACTCCCAGCGGAACGCCCACCAGCATCAGCACCAGGCAAGCCGCGGGAAAGGCAAACCGGTTGTGCAGCTCAATGAGAAACCGCTTGGAGTCAGGGCCGTGGGTGCGTTCGATCAGCGCGCGAAGCCCCAACGCGTAAATGGCCGTATCCATGCGGCCGAGGTGAATGTCGCTCTGTTGGTTCAGAGCCAGGGGCATATCGGTCGTCGTGAAGGCGGAGATGTTGTATTGGCCGGGCTGGCTGGCCGCGGTTTCATGCCGGGCGCCGTCGCGCAATCGCATCAGCAGCTCCTGGCTGCTGTCATTCACCACCGTTGCGGAGGCGGCCGTCGTGATAATGGGGTTTGCCGGGTCGCTGACATCGGCCATGAAGACCTGGCGCCAGTTTGCCGCGCCTGTGCCGGCGCGCACGTCCTGGACGTAAAGAACCGCGTTCTTAAAGTCTTCGTAGAAGACCCTGGGCTGGATTTCGTATGAAGCCTGCGAAGTCTCCAGCGACTGCTCCATCTCCAGGATCGCCTGGTTAGCGCGCGGCGCCAGGTAAAGCGAGTTGCCCAGGCCCAGCAGAGTGCCGCCGATGGCCACAATCGAGGAGACGCGCACAAAGTAGCCGATGCCCAGACCCGAGGCGCGCATGGCGATAATTTCGCTGTCGGCGGCCAGCCGGCTCAGGCCCAGAAGAACCCCGACCAGCACCGCCATGGGGATGGTGACCCGGAACAGGTTGGGCAGCGTGAACAGGAAGATCTCGAAGACGTTGGTGAGCGTGGAGCTGTTGCGCACCACAATCTCGAGGATGTGCCCCAGCTGCGGCATGAACAGAATGAAAGTGAACAGAGCGCAGCCGATCAGCGCGTGGGAGAGAATCTCGCCGAGTATGTAACGGGTCAGAATGCGCACAGGCAGGCTCTCTGCTTAGTTTAGCCTGTGTGGGCCGCCCGGGCTGCAAGCCAGTCGCGCTACTTCCCGCGCAGTTTGTGAATGAGCCCGACAATTCCAGATGGCACGTAAAGAATGGCAGGCAGCGGCGTAGGAATGGCGGTAAGAAAAGCCAGAATAAGGGCCTTTATGATGGCGGAATCTTTATCGTCTCCGTACCATTTTCTTTGCGCCATGTAGGCGATGATTCCAAGAATCAGGCCGGAAACGATCGAGATGGGCAGAATCGCACCCAGCGTCGCGAGCTCGCCGCCGAACAGCATCATGTCCACCACAAGAGTGAGAAACGCAATGGCCGGGTGGATGCCGAAGATCTGCCCGAATCCCCTGGCCTTGGCAAGATGGTGGTCATAGGCGATCGCGGGCTGAAAAGAGACATCTCGGGGCTGGTTGTCGGCTGGAACGACGATTCCGGTCGCAACTCCACACGACGGGCAGAACCGGCTGGCCGGGCTGAGAGCGAATCCACATCGCGTGCACGGCATTCAATTTCCTCCCGCGCAGAGCCTGTGCCGGAACGCACTCTATGCGCCGAGTGAGTTTTACAAGATGCGATCGGTCGTAGCGTTTCGAGCTGCGGGGCGTTGTTAGCGTGGGGAATCTGCCCGCTGATGACTCGTCCAGGGATCGAATAATTTTGTCCCATTTTCAGCCCGGAGGTCAAGGAATATTGAAGACCGGTGGAAGAGGTCGAAGCCGGGGTATAGTGGCTGTACGAAGGAATTCAGTGAAGGGCGAACGGCATGAAATCACCGCTCGAATTCGACCACGTCCTCGTTCAGTCTGGACGAAAAACGGAAATCGCGCGAGCGGAGTTGCAAAATTACCGGAAAGAAGACCCGCGATTTGTGATCTATCTGGTGCACGGCACCTGGTCCGCCGATGCCCGCTGGATCTCTCATCACTCACAGTTTTCAGAGCGGCTGGCCGCCAGGCTGGAGGACCTGCTGCTTCTCGACAGAATTCGGTGGAGCGGCAAAAACTCTCTCCAGGCCCGCGAGGCGGCTACCAGCAAGCTGCGCGCCGAAGTGCAGGAGCGCATCGCTCAGTTTCCCGATTCCGCCCATGTGATCATCGCCCATTCGCATGGAGGCAATATCGCCCTTCGAGCCATCAGCGAAGGAGGGCTGCATCGGCGCGTCGGGCTGGTCTGCCTGTCGACGCCCTTCCTGAATGTGAGACGGCGAAACATACCAGCCATCACCGAAAAACTGCTCGAGCTTGGCGTACTCGCGATTCTTGCCGCCGTGCTTGCTCTTCCGCTGGAGAGGTGGTCGAATGCCCATCACCTTTCGCTTTGGCTCAAGACGAACCCGTGGGTAGCCTGGGCAGATCTGAAGGCCGACGACGTCATGTGGGCGCACGTTGTCGCGCCGCTTCTCCTGCTGGTGTTCCTGCTCAAGCGTGCCCGCAAAAAGGCCGAAGCACTATGGGAGAGCCTGCATTACCAGGTCCCCGTTGATGCGAGGCTGAAGATTTTGCGCACCCGGGGAGACGAAGCATCTGCTGCCCTGTCCGCGTACCACCTGGTCAGTTGGCTCCTTACTGCCGCGATCGGGAGCGTGGGAGCGGTCGTGGAGGCGGTGCGGGAGTCAAAGCTGGTGAAGGGACTGCCGCGCCGTCCATGGATCTCTTCACCACGATGGAAGTCGGCTGGCCTGCTCCAGAAAGCAGGCATCGTGTTTTCCAACGGCCTGATGCTGACATTAGTACTGCTGGGGCTTGCACTGGTTTCGGTAACGCTGCGGGAGACAATTTTTACCTTGGTCGCGGGTTACTTCGCCATGCTCTATCTGGTCCCATATCTAGCGGCCTTTGTGGTGGGAGCGGCATTTGCGGCCTCGGTGCTTCCCTTCGCGCTGATTGGGGCGCTTTCGTTCGGTGGAGATGCCCTGATTGCGGCCCTGATCTATGAAATCACCGCCGAATCCACCCCTGAAGGCACGTGGAGTGTTTCGCTGCTGCCGCTTTCGAGCGAGGGTTTCGTGCGCAACCGGCTGATGCACAGCCTTCTCTACGACGACCAGCGAGCGGTGGATGAGATTGCCTACTGGATCAGGGCCTTGCCGGCCGGGCAATCGCATGAACATATTTTGTTCCCCGAATAGATTCGCATTTTTGAGAATCATCGTTCGCCGTCAGGCATTCGTCCGGAGGGACCAGGCGAAGATAGCTCAGGGTGGACGCTGTTTTGAAAGGGCACAGCCCAAACACCCAATAAAGACAGCTAAATCAACACTGGGCTCGCTCTCCTTGTATCAGCCTTTTTCAGTAGCCCATTGAGCGCGGTTTCTCACCTGCCTGCTCTCGGAAAACAGACAACTTCGCCGCTCAAGTTTGTCGAAAAAGTGCTTCCGCCTCACCTGCCTGGTCATCAACACATGGTGAGTAGGCCCAGAGACTTCACGCTGAGCCTACTCGCCGTGGCGGGCGACTGGGCAGCCAGCGCGCCCACATGGAAGAAGGCTGCAGAAGTGAGAAATGCAGCTTAACCTTCCCGCTTCTCTCGCTTGGCCAGAAATGCCTCGACCTCAGCCTGCGTCGGCATGGAGGGCAACGCACCATGGCGTGTAACCGAGATGGCGGCCGCGGCAGAGGCAAACTGTGCCGCTTCCTGGGGTGAGGATCCGCGGGCCAGCCCAACAGCGAATGCCCCATTGAATGCGTCTCCGGCGGCCGTCGTATCCACCGCATCGACGGCGTAGGCGGGAACAGCCGCCCGTATCCCGTCTTCCGTGGCGATATACGCTCCCCGCTCGCCCCTCTTCAGCAGCACGTTTCTAGGGCCAAGCGCCATCAGGCTCCTGACAAGTTCTTGCGGGGCTGGTCTCGATGCCGGAGAAACCCCGCCGCTCGTCAGGATCTGCGCTTCGGTCTCGTTCGGCGTAATCCATGAAACTCGGCGCAACAGCCCTGGCGGCAAAAGCTGAGCCGGCGCGGGATCGAGAATGAGCGGAACCCGCTCCTGCTCGCAGAGGGCGCTAAGATGCTCGAGAGTTGGAATGGGAGTCTCGAGTTGCGTCAACACGACGGCTGCGTTCCTGATCAAGTCAATGTGCGCATCGAGATCCGACGCGCTCAGGGCTCCGTTTGCACCCAGAGCAACGACAATGCTGTTGTCGCCCCCCACCTGCACTACGATCATCGCCGTTCCGGAGGCCGCCTCCGATTCGCCCACAGCAGTTGTATCCACTCCCGCGCCCTTCAGGCTTTCGCGCAATCGCTTTCCGAAATCGTCCGAACCAACCCGGCCGATCATGTGCACCGGATGCCCCAGCAGCCCGATCTCCGCGGCCTGGTTCGCGCCCTTCCCGCCGGGATGGGTTTGAAAATCCGATCCGGACACTGTCTCCCCTACGGCAGGAATTTTGTTGACGTGCACCACCAGGTCGAGATTCAAACTACCGACCACCACGATGCCTTTCTGAGTCATTCCTGTGCCTTTCTTTGCAGCTTGCCAACTCCCAAAACGCGTCAGAAAACCGGTGCAAGCGCAATGGAGCCCAGGCCGGCAAGGAAAAAGAGAAACATCCAAACTAAAAGCTTCCTGGATATAGCCGGCGCTCCCGCAAACTCACGCCAGACAAAGACTCCCCAGCACGCCGAGATCATGGTTGCGCCTTGTCCGATGGAATAGGAAACGGCCGGCCCTACTACATGAGCGCGCGAAGCCACGAAGTTCAACACCGCTCCTGCGCACCAGATCGCCCCCCCCAGCATTCCCCAGAAGTGCAAGGCAAAGGGGACTCCCTTGAAGCCCGAGAGCGATACGGGAACACCTCCATCGAGCGGCTTGCGCATCAGCAGGTAATTCACCGGAAGGGAACAGACGATCACGCCGGCAGCAAAAAAGAGCGAGACCGCATACGGGCCGGGAGCGTGAATTCCAGTCATCGATTGCGCCACGAAAGGATAGAAGACGCCCATCAGAACTCCGGCGCTGAGACTTATGATCACTCCGCGCCGGGTGGTTGCCCGCTGCTTTTCGCGCATGCGATATGCCATGGCGTCGAACACGATGGCCGCGAGTACCAGCGCGACGCCCACGAAGAGCATCCATGGGTTCCCGGCCGGAGAAACGATGTAATTCCCCGCCGCGCCAATCGCCAGCGCCAGTCCGATCCCGACAGGAAACGCCACCGCCAGGCCGGCGATGTCGATGGCCGCAACCAGGAGCAGGTTGGCGATGTTGAAGATGACGCCGCCGGCAAGGGCCAGGGCGATATGCTTCGCATCGGTATTCAGAACATCCGTGATGAATGTAGGTCCTTGCGCGCCAAACGTTCCCATCGTCAGACCGAGCGCGATTGAGCCAAGCAACAGCCCGCCCACGTAATCCCAATAGAAGAGTTGAAACTTGTAGCCTGGGCAAAGCTTGACCGTGTTGGCCCACGAACCCCAACAGAGCATGCTGATGAGCATGAATGAAAGGGCGATCGCATACGATTGCGGTTGGTACATGAGGCAGCCTCCTGCTGGAGTTGCAGAGTGCGAGGTCTTCTCAATCCTCATTCAACAGGATTCAAGGAAATCCGCATTTCCCAAAAGCTATATCATTTCAGTTCTGTCCGTACGCTTGAGCTGCCTTCGGATCGGCCACCTTCGGTGAGTCCAACTCTTTCGCAAGACGAGCAAGTGTGGACCCAATCGACTTTCCTTCATCGGTGCCATACGTGCCGTTCTGCTGCACCATGAAGATCACGATCAGCCCGTCGGCCGTGTCAATATTCATCTGGTTGCTGAACGCGCCGCCATGGCCAAAGCCATCCTTTGAAACCGACCAGCCAAATCCATAATCCTTGCCCTCCAAGCCTGTCTGCTTGCTGGTCATCTCATGCAGCGAATTCTCGGAGATATACCGCTTCCCATGGCTCGTGCCGCCATTCAAAATCATCTGGCAAAACTTTGAAACATCTTCCGCGGTTGAGAATATTCCTCCCGCCGGCATCGGATATCGGCGCGCTTTGTCGTTGAGCGGGTAGGTCAACTGGTCGATGGGCACTTCCACGAGTTCTTTGGTCTTGTCATCGAACTTGTAGGACTGCGCAAGGCGGCTGATCTGCTCCGCATTCGGCCAGAACGTGGTGTCCTTCATGCCCAGCGGGTCAAACAGCCGCTGCTGCATGAACTGTTCATATGGAATGCCGGTGACGACTTCGATAATCCGCGCCGCCGTGTTGAGTCCCTCGTTCGAGTAGGAATAGTCGGTTCCGGGTTGAAAGAGCAGAGGCTCGCCGGCGAAGCTCTTGACAGCGTCCTTCAACGGCAAAAGGTCGAGCGCTCCCGGCTGAGCCTTTGACTTGAACGGCAACCCGCTGGTGTGGCTCAGAATCTCGCGCACGCGAATGGGATGATTGGCAGGCATTAACGCCGGAGGGCCCTGCGCAGCCGATGCATCGTTTCCATCGGTCCGCTTCGCGCGCACCATCTGGCCCTTGAACTCGGGGAGATACTTTTCCACCGGGTCGTCGAGATTAACCTTGCCCTCGTCCACAAGCATCATCATGGCCGTCGCCGTCATCGGTTTGGACGTCGATGCAATCCAGAACAGGTCGTTCGATGCCATGGGAGCCTTTGCCGCGATATCGCGGAAGCCCACCGCCTTGAGATAAAGAATGCGATCCCTGGTAGCGACCAGCGTGACTGCCCCAGCCAGGGTTTGATTTGAGACCAGCGGCGCCAGGTACGCCCGAATCGCGTCCGGCTGGGACTCATCGGCAGACGCTGCCGGCGCCTGCCCTTGAGTTGAGATCGCGGTACTTGCCATGATTGCCATGGCCAACAGGTGTCGTCTCACAAATGATCCTCTCGAATGCCGGCTGCTGTGCCGGCTAGGACGGCGTCTTGACCGGCGTCGTTATTGGGTGGGGCGGAAAGCCAATCATCGACCCTCACGTCTTGAATGTAAACCTTATCCTCGCCGCCCGGTTGGGCTCTCACCGGCCACATCAGTCGTAAATGGCTGGATCGGGCAATCGAATCGGCTTGCTGAACCACCTGGTGCGCACCGCCATAATCACCAGTCCCCCCAGCAGCCAGATGCTGCCGGCAATTTTCGCAGGCGAGGCGAGTCCCCACCAAATGACGGCGCAGAACAAAAAGCCGAGCAGCGGCGCAATCAGGTCGATAAGGAAATTCCTCGAGTGCCCCCCGGCGCGATGCACCCAGAATCGCCAGAATACCGCCGCGTTCACTCCCATGAAACCAAGAAAGGCGCCAAAGTTCAGGATCTCAGCGGTTAATTCGTAGCTCAGCACCTGAGCCCCGACGAAGGCCAGAACGCCAAGCACGATCACATTGACGTCAGGCGTATTGTGGACCGGGTGCAGGCGGGCAAAGATGCGTGGGGGAAGAACATTTTCCCGGGCCATGCCGAACAGAAGCCGCGCGGCGCCCACCTGCGAGGTGAGGCCGGCGCCGATATTGGCCACGACAAGCAGCAGCGCGGTCGCTTCCAGAAGGATTGGACCGCCCACGCGTCCGGTTACGTCGATGAATGCGGTATCCGGGTTCTTGAACGACAGGTAATCGGGCCAGACCAGTTGGCCGAGGTAAACCAGCAGGCCGCCAAACAGTCCCGTGAAGAGGCAGACGCCGACCGCGGCCAGCATCACGTTCCGGCGGGGATTCTTCACCTCTTCGGCCAGGGTAGTCACCGCGTCGAAGCCCAGGTAAGTGAGAGCGGCGAATGAGGTTGCGTGCGCGATTCGTTTGACGCTGAAAGTGGCGGGATTGTAGAACGGCATGGTGGAGAAGAGCCCCCCGCCTCCTTGCCGGACCCAGATGTAGCGGATGGCGAACACGATGAAGGCGCCAAGAACGGTAAACATCACCACCAGCAGCACTTGGTTGATGCGCGCCGTGGAGCGTATGCCGCGCAGGTTCAGGAATGTGATTCCCGCGGCAAAGAGCGCGCTTCCCACAAAAAACGGCATCCAGGGAAGCGCCCGCTGCAGGGCAAGCGTTCCATAGATCACGCAGAACAGTGGAATCACAATGTAGTCGAGCAGCATGGCCCAGCCGGCCACAAAGCCCATGAAAGGATGAATTCCCCGGCCTACATAGGTGTAAGCGGAACCCGCCGATGGGTAGAGCGAAGCCATTCTTCCGTAGCTGATTGCCGTGAGAACCATGGCAGCCATTCCGGCAAGAATGGTGACCACGACGTGGCCCCGGGATTGAGCGTCGGCGAGTCCAAAGACCGTGGCCGGAGCGCTGGGAGTTACGGCGACGACACCGTAGAGGAACAGATCGCCGAGCGCCAGGACCCGCAGAAGATGCGGAGTGCTGGAACCAACAGATGGACCGGAGGCCGGTTCGCTCATATGCGAGTGATTCTCTCCTGCTGCTTGATGCTCTTCCGGCGGCGATTCTTTCTTAGCGCGGAGAGACGAGTGTTTTTACATTACTCTCTTTCTCATAAAGCAGGCCTCGGTAGCCCTTCTCGATGAGGTCGTCCAATGGGATGCGGCCGGTAATCAACTCCTGCCCGTTGAATCGCGGATCGGTCATCAGGAGAATCGTTTCGTCGTACAAACCGAATCCGCTCATGCTTCCGCTGACCGTCTTCTCGCGGAAGACGAGATCGGTCAGATCGAGCGGAGCCGGTTTTTCGAATACGCCCATGACAATCAGCCGGCCGCGCGTTCTGGTCAGTTTTCCAGCAAGCTGTGCGGTTGTGGGCTGGCCGACGCACTCGATCACCACGTCGAATCCCTGGCCGCCGGTAAGCTCGAGCGCGCGGGCTTCGGGGTCTTCCGTCGCTGGATCGATGACTGCGCCGGCGCCGAGGCGCATGGCCGTCTCCTTGCGCCGATGCGCAACCTCAACCGCAACCACCTGCCCAGCTCCGCGCAGAACCGCTGCCAGCAAGGTCATCAGCCCCATCGGGCCCGCGCCGACCACAGCCACGTTGTCGCCCGGTTCAATTCCCGCGCGGGACACGGCGCGGACCGCGGCCGAAAATGGCTCGACCAGCGCGCCCACTTCGTCGGAGATGGAGTCGGGCAGATGAAAGCACTGGTATGCATTGAGATTGAGCCGCTCCGACAATGCGCCGCCCCACCAGCTTGTTCCAAGAAAAGCAACTTTGTCGCACTGGGCCATCGAACCGGACTTGCACCAGCGGCACTCAAGGCAGCCTATGATTGGACAGGCCGCAACACGGTCGCCAACCGAAAAGCCCTGAACCCCGTCGCCCACGGCGGTCACCCGCCCAGACATCTCGTGCCCGATGATGACCGGGGCCTGCACCCTGGTGAGCGGATGCGGCGCGTTCTGGGGGATGTACACAGGGCCGCCCATGTACTCGTGGAGATCGGTTCCGCAGATGCCGCACCACGCGACCTCGACCTGAATCTGTCCCGGAGGCGGCGGAGGGGGATCGGGCACATCCTCAATGCGAACATCGAGCCTGCCGTGCCATACTGCCGCTTTCATCACGGCCTCCTTGCTGAGTGAATTGACGTCAGTTGCGTATCATATCGCTGCAAATCGACCAAGCCGGCAATGGAGCATTTCCGCTCCGCCTCCGTTCATCGAACGACGGCGGAGACTCTCGCCACTCAAACAGAAGTCAGTCCCCCGTCGCACTTATATGTCCCGCCGGTGCAGTAGGCGGCTTCGTCGGAGGCCAGAAACACCGCGATCCCGGCGATATCTTCCGGCACTCCCAATCGCTTTAGCGGCACCGCCTGCCGGTATTGCTCGCGTAGTTCAGGGTCGGATAAAACCGGGCGGTTCATGGGTGTGTCCATGGTTCCAGGCACGATCGAATTCACCCGGATGTTGTTGCCCCCGTAGGCTGCGGCCATGACCCTGGTAAGCGCATCAATGCCCCCTTTGCTAGCGCTGTAGGCCGTCAGCTTGGGCGCGCAGCCGGTCAGGCCCGTTGGCGAGCCGGTGTGAATGATCGAGCCGCCGCCCTGCTTGAGCATCGACGGAATGGCGTACTTCGAGCATAGGAAGGCGCTGCGCAGATTCACCCCCATCACGTGCTCCCAGGTTTCAAGGCTCAGTTCATGAACGATGGCGTCCCGATCGGCGAGCAGGACGGCGGCGTTGTTATAGAGGATGTCGATGCGGCCGTGCTTCCCAAGCGTCGCGTCCATCAATGCGATCACAGATTTCTCGTCCGACACATCGGTGCGAACGAAGCTGGCTTGAAAGCCGCTATCAATGATTTGCTGCACGGCGGTCGCCCCGTTCTTCTCATCGATATCGGCCGCAACCACCAGCGCGCCTTCCGTGGCGAAGCGGGCCGCAACAGCCTGTCCCAGCCCCACCGCCGATCCTGTAACAATCGCAACTTTACCTTTAAGTCTCATTCCGCGTTCACCCTCAGTGTTCGAAGTCTACAGAGAAAAATGCCGTTCGAGCTTTGCATCGAGCCGCGCCTCAGGCCATCATAGGCACCTGGAAGCGCGGGGGTCTCTAGGAATCGCGGCCATTCTTTGTTGGAGGAGCACGGAATCGTCGAGATTGTCCCCACAATCTGTTGGGGTGAAAGCAGCGGTTGGGCAGAGTTTTACAACATTCTAATCCCAATTTCTTATAGCCAGTCGCATTCAGCGACGGAAGAATGGAAGTACCTTAAGGGGCCATACTATTCAGCCCGGTCACAGAGGCTTTTTATGAAATTGCAAGGGCGGGTTGCGATTGTCACCGGCGCCGCCTCCGGAATTGCGCGCGCCACGGCGGTGCTTTTCGCGCGCGAGGGCGCAGCAGTCACCGCCGTAGATCGCGATCAGGAGGGGCTGGCCGAAACCCTCCGCCTGATTCGCGCCGAGGGCGGCCGCGCGGAGACGTTTAGCGCGGATGTTTCAAAGTCCGCCGAAGTCCATACCGCGGTCAGCGCGACTCTGGATTGGTTCGGCAGTCTCGACATCCTCTTCAACGGCGCGGGAATCCTCACCTACGGGACCGTGCTGGAGACTCCGGAAGATGTGTGGAACCGCGTGATGTCGGTGAATCTTAACGGCACATTTCTATTCTGCAAGGCAGTATTGCCGCACATGATACGGCAAGGGCGTGGTTCGATCATCAACGTCTCTTCCACCACTGGGTCGCACGATGCCTGCGCCCACGCCGCCGCTTATGTGAGCGCAAAAGGCGGGGTTACTTTGCTGACCCGATCGATGGGCATCGACTTCGCCCGGCAGGGCGTTCGGGTGAACGCAATCTGTCCCGGGCCGACCGACACGCCGATGTTGAGGAGAGCTCTGACAGCCGATCAACTCACGGCGTTTGCCCAATCGTTTCCCATGGGCAGGCTCGGCCGGCCTGAGGAGATCGCCGCCGCGGCCGCGTTCCTGGCCTCCGACGATGCTTCGTTTGTAACCGGAACGCTGCTCTATGTGGATGGCGGACAAACCGCGGAAGTATAGGTAAGCTTGATTGCACCGCTCTGGCCGACGCGGTACGCAACGGACGGTTTTCTTTGTGGGTTCTGGGACTGATGCATTTGTTGGAAAACAACGGTGAATTCAGCTTCCTGATCCCGTGCACGCAGCAAGCAAAGAGGAGTTTCGACAGATGCGAATGAAGAAGTTCATCAACGAACCAAGGCGGATTGTTCCAGAGCTTCTGGAAGGGCTTGCGCTGGCATTTCCCGATCAGGTTCGGCTGGCCGGCGACGGGATCGTGACGCGGGCAAAATCAAAGGCTCCCGGAAAAGTGCGGCTGGTAACCCTGGGCGGAAGCGGACATGAGCCGGGACTGAGCGGCTTTGTCGGCGAGGGCATGCTGGACTATAGCGTGGCCGGCGAAATCTTTGCCGCGCCCGGCGCGCCCAAGGTCATCGAGAGCCTGCGTCTGGCCTGCGCGGATGGCGCCAGTGCCCTGCTGGTGGTTCTGAATCATGCCGGCGACGTGCTGAGTTCCAATATCGCCATGCAGGCCGCCAAGCGCGAGGGCCTGCCGGTGAAGATGGTGCTGACCCACGAAGATATTTCCAGCGGAACCGATCCCGAGGAGCGACGCGGGTTGGTTGGCTTTCTGCCCGTTTACAAGGTCGCCGGCGCTGCCGCCGAGCAAGGCGCTTCGCTCGATGAATGCGTGGAGATTGCCGAGCGCATGGAACGCAATATGCGCACTCTCGCGGTGGCCGTGCGCACCGCAACCCACCCCTCCACCGGCAATCCAATTTTCGATCTTGGCGACGACGAGATGGAGATCGGCATGGGCCAGCACGGCGAAGCCGGAACCGGGCGCATGCAGCTCAAAAGCGCCGATGAGACGGCCGCGATCATGCTCCAGATGCTGCTCGACGATCTGAAGGTTTCAGTCGGCGAGAAGCTGCTGGTCGTGCTCAACGGAGCCGGAGCCACCACCCTGATGGAGTTGCTGATCGTCTTCCGCCGCGTGGCGCAGATTCTCAAGGAAAAGCAGATTGAACTGGTGCGCAGCGCGGTCGGCGAATTCATCACCACCCAGGAACAGGCGGGCTTTCAGTTGATGATTGCCCGCATGGATGACGAGCTGGTCCGGCTCTGGGACGCTCCAGCCAACACGCCGTTTTTCGTGAAAGCATGAGCGATCGAGTCTCCATTGCAGATCTCAGGAGGATGCTCGTTGAGGCGGCGCGGTGCCTGCGCGAAAACAACGAGCTTCTCTCTCAGTTGGACTCTGTCTCCGGCGACGGAGATCATGGAACGACGATGCTGCGAGCCGCCGAGCAACTGGAAGCCGCAGCCGAAGATTCGTCTCTGGAGAGCCCCGGAGCGCTGCTGAAGGATGCCGGATGGAAGCTGCTCAGCATCGATGGCGGCGCTTCGAGCGCGCTGCTGGGCACGTTTATCGGCGGCATGGGCGAGGCCGCCGGCCACGCGAACCTCGTCTGCCCCTCGCTGGCCACCGTTTTCGAGTCGGGCATGAACGCATTGTTCAAGCAGACTAAGGCCAGGCCCGGTGACAAGACGATGGTGGATGCGATTGCCCCGGCCGTTGCCGCGCTCAAGGAGGCTGCCGCTGCCGGCGAGGCCATTCCCGATGCGCTCGAGCAAGCGGCCGCTGCCGCCGCGCGCGGCGCCGAATCGACCAAAGGTCTTGTGGCCCGTTATGGCCGCGCAAAATTTCAAGGCGATAAGACTCTCGGCCACGCCGATGCGGGCGCCACGTCGATCGCATTGCTTTTTCACGGATTCAGCCAGGCCTTTCGGGAGCAAGCGGAGAACAATCATGGCGGATAACGACAATTTGCAGGATGGGAAAAACTTTCATCTCGATACGCCCCACGCCAACCCGGTTTTCGAGCTCAAGGGATGCGGCTCGCTCGACTGGGGAATGAAAAACCGGCTCGCCCGCATCTTCGATCCCGCCGATGGGCACACGCTGATGCTTGCCATCGATCACGGGTACTTCCAGGGCCCCACGACAGGCCTCGAACGCATCGATATTGTCATTCCGCCGCTAATCCCATTTGCGGATGCGCTCATGATCACCCGCGGAGCGCTGCGCAGTTCCATCTCCGCCGATATGCAGAAAGCCGTCGTGCTCCGATCCAGCGGCGGACAGAGCATTCTGAAAGAGCTTTCCAACGAACTGGTGGCAGTCGACATCGACGACGCGCTGCGGCTCAACGTCTCAGCTCTCGCAGTGCAGGTGTATATCGGTGGCGTGCACGAGCACGAATCGATCCGCAATCTCTCCCAGGTGACCAACGCCGGCAATCGCTACGGCATTCCTACCCTGGCTGTGACCGGCGTCGGCAAAGAGCTGGTCCGCGATGCGCGCTACCTCGGCCTCGCTACGCGCATATGCGCCGAGATGGGTGCGCACGTCGTGAAAACCTATTTCTGTGAGAAGGACTTTGAGCGCGTCGCCGCCGGCTGTCCCGTTCCCCTGGTCATCGCAGGCGGCAAGAAGCTGCCCGAGCTCGAAGCGCTTGAGATGGCCTACCAGGCCATCGAGCAAGGCGCCTCGGGAGTCGACATGGGACGCAACATCTTCCAGTGCGACGCTCCCGTCGCCATGATCCAGGCAGTCCGCTCGGTGGTTCACAACCATGAGACGCCGGCCAGCGCCTACGAACTTTACCTCTCCATCAAGGAAAACCGGAGGAACAACTGACATGCCTGAAATCAATACAACCCAGGTGGTTTGCGTTGCAGAGTTTCATGCCATCGAGGGAAAGACCGAGGAGCTGATCGCTGCTCTTCATGTGCTCCTCGAACCGACTCACAAGGAAGACGGCTGCCTGCGCTATGAACTCAACCAGCGAGTCGACGATCCGCGCTGGATCACCTTCATCGAGAAGTGGAAGAACAAGACGGTCTTCGACGAGCATTGCGCAACGCCCTATATAACCCAATACTTCGACAACGTCCGCCCCTCGCTCGTTGACGATTTCACCGTCAAACTGTACGCTGAGATACTCCCATAAGAGTTTGAACCGCATTTTTGCTCGACGACATCAGGAGCCAGATTTGCAGATTCAGGACATTCCAACGCCGGCATTGCTTGTCGATCTCGACTTGATGGAATTCAATCTGCGTCTGATGGCGGATTTCTTCGCCGACAAGCCGGCCAAGCTCAGGCCGCACTTCAAAAATCACAAGGCTCCCATGCTGGCCTGGAAGCAGTTGCGCGCCGGCGCCCGCGGCGTCACATGCGCGACGCTGAGGGAGGCGGAGGTCCTGGTCGAGCATGGCGTCGATGACATTCTCATCGCCAACGAAATCACCGGCGAATGGAAGGCGGATCGGCTGGCAGCGCTCTCGCGCCATGCGAAGATCCTGGTCTGCGTCGATAGCGCGGCCACCATCCGCGATCTTGGACGCGCGCAGCGCAACAGCGGAACAAGCCTTCAGGTGCTTATCGATATCGACACCGGGCTGGGACGGTGCGGCGTTCAGCCGGGTCAGCCGGCTGTCGACCTGGCCCGCTTGGCTGTCGAAGACGGATTGACCGTTCGCGGCGTCAGCGGCTACGAGGGCCACCTGCAACCGATGTTGCCGGGGCCGGAAAGAGACCAGAAGGTCCACGCCGTCTGCCGCGACCTGGTGGCCACGAAATCGGCTATCGATGCCGCCGGCATTCAAACCGATGTCGTCTCCACCGGCGGCACGGGGACTTTTGCGGTTTGTGGAACGTATCCGGGAATCACAGAGATCCAGGCCGGCTCGTATCTGTTGATGGACACTCAATATCAGCTTCGGCAGGTGCCTTTTCAACGCGCGCTTACCCTGCTCGCCTCGGTCATCAGCAAGCGCGGCCAGGACCACGCCGTTCTGGATTGCGGTATGAAGGAATTGAGCGCCGAGCGCGGCCTATCCACGGTCAAAGATATGGCCGGAGTTACGCTCAAGGCTCTGCACGCGGAACACGGTTTGCTCCATCTCGAAGAAGGTCCGGCCCGGTCGCTTGAGGTCGGCAATAAGGTCGAGTTGTGGGTGCATTACAGCGATGCCACCGTCAATCTGCACACTTCCCTCTATGGAGTTCGCCATGGCCAGATTGAAGAAGTCTTCCAAATCGTCCATTGATTCCGGACAGTCGAAGGGCCGAACGATCAAACGCTTCGCTCCTCACTCGATCGCCGCGTCTGGTCACGTCCGCTTTCCGCGCAAGTCGTGCGAAGATCAATTCTCGCTCGTAGAACCTCACATCGATGCCGAGGGTGTGCACGTGTGGAACTTTGACATCTCGTGCCCGCTCGACGTTCTCTTTCTCCACGAGACCGGAATGCGCAAGGTGCGCATGAACCGGCATGACTACTTCGAGGTGCTCTACCTGTGTTCGGGATCGGCTGTCCTGCATATTCAGGATCGCATGATTCCAATGGGCGTCGGCGACCTGGCAGTGATCGGCAGCACCTTGTATCACCGCCTCGAATGCCGCTCCGCGACGCCATTAACCATCGCGGCCCTCTTCTTTGAATCCCAGATGATTCGCTGCGACGGCGGAAGCGACAGCATGCAATACCTGATGCCGTTCCTCCTCCAGGATGGCGCTTTTCCTCACATCATCCCGGCCGAGACCGGCGTCCCCAGGCAGGTGTTCGAAATGATGATGCGCATTCATGCCGAGCGGGGCGCCATCCCGCGGGCACGGCTGGCGCTCAAGACCTATCTCAAGATGATCCTTTCTTCCCTGGTGACTTATTACTCGTCCTATTCCGGCAAAGCGGAGATATTTCATCGCCAGGAGCAGGCCCTGGACAGAATCCGGCCGCTGTTTCGATTTCTTGAAGAAAACTGCGGCACTTCGATCCAGATCAAGCAGGCCGCGCGCGTGTGTGGCATGAGCGAGTCCCACTTCATGTCCATCTTCAAGGACGTAACCGGCCTTTCATTCCTCAAGTATCTCAACCATTACCGGGTTGAAAGAGCGCAGGTAATGCTCACCCACACCGGCGAATCGATCAAGAACGTTTGCCAGGATGTGGGCTTCTGCGATCAAAGCTACTTTGGCGCGGTGTTCAGGAAGATCGTCGGCATCACCCCAGCCGAATATCGCCGCCGCTTCCGCAATAACTCCGTCCCGGATCTTCCCCAGGTGCACCAGGACCTTCGGCTCGATCTCCGGCATCGCGAAGAGAGGCTCCTGGCATAATGGCGAATCGAACAAGTCCCGGTTTCAGAGTTTTCCTATACAAATTGTTGAAATCCTTCTATATTCCGCGGTTTTGAAAAATCTACTATCGAGCAACAAGCTTGCTGCAAGGACGGTTTTTTCCGGGCACCTAAGGCCGGCAACGATGCAAGGTCGATATCGTGCCCGGAAGCTGTCCCAGAATTGTTTTTCCCTTTTTGACAGAGTTTCGTACTACCCCATTCCACGTTGGCGTTCGATGTACGGGAGGCTCCGGTTCATGGAAGTTTCTGGCTGCAGGAGAGTTGCAGGAATGGCAAAGGCCGCCATACAGGCGTCGGCCATCTCGATGCTCGCATGTTTTCCCGCCGTTTCGGCCGCAGTCGCGAATGGCGTCAGCTTCTCCATTCCTCCCGCCTCGATCGAAGCCTACGACTACGTGGAGATCGCCGCCACCATCGCCAACCCGGACGCTGCCAATCCCTTCATGGATGCCTCGCTCTCGGGTACGTTTCAAACTGCGGACGGCAGCAAAAAATGGAATGTCGATGGCTTCTGCGACAGCGCCGATGGCAGCGTCTTCCGCATCCGTTTCATGCCAGTGCAAGCGGGCGACTACTCCTACACCCTTACTTACAAACAAGGCTCTTTCCAGAAAACTTCTACCGGGACGTTCCATGTTACGGACGGACATAGAAGAGGCATGCTCGCCGACGATCCACAGTATCCGTGGCACTTCATCTGGACCGGTACCGGCGAGCACTTCTTCTTCAATGGAACCACCGCGTATTGGCTTGTCGGCTGGAGCGAAGATCATGTGATCGACTACAGCCTCGCGCGCCTGCACCGTCTGAAGGTAAACCGTCTGCGCGTAACCATATCGGGCCGCGAAGCCGTGACTGCATTTGGCGAGCCCGTAATGACCGGGCCGAACTGGACGTTTCTGATTGCCGCCTGGCCCGCCAAAGACGCGAACGATCCGCTCCATCCCGGTTTCGACTATAGCCGCTTCGATGTCTCCTACTGGCAGAGATTCGACCGGATGCTCCGCTTCGCCCGCGACAACGACATGAACATTTCGCTGGTTCTCGACATGGGCGACAGCAAGGTCCATCCTGTCGCGGGCGGCGAGGACGAGACGCGTTTTATTCGCTATGCGGCCAACCGGTTCTCCGCATTCTCAAACATCACTTGGGATCTGGGCGACGATCTGGACGCCTACCGGGACGAGAAGTGGACCCACGACACTGGAGTGCTGATTCAACAGCTAGACCCTTACAAGCATCTTGAGACCAGCCACCCCGCTCGCAGCAACACCCATCAGGATCGTGCCTCATCGTGGTTTGGATTTACTTCGTATCAGGAGTGGTCGCGCAATCAGCACGCACTGATGCTCGACTCGCGCAATTTGCAGGAGAAGACGGGACGGATCATTCCCCAGACCAACGAAGAATACGGGTACGAGGAGCACTACCCGCACTGGGCCGCGCCGGGATCGGATGCGGCCGATGTGCTGCGGCGCACGGCCTGGGACATCGTGATGGCCGGCGGCTATCAGACCTCCGGCGAGTCGGTGAAACGGGGCACCAACGTGTGGCCCGATACAGGCGGCGGATGGATGAATGGCCGCGGAGACGACACCCAGACCATGTTCCTTGGTTATGGGCACATGGTGGACTTCTTTACCAGCTTCGAGTGGTGGAAGACCAATCCTCACGACGAACTGGTGACCGCAGGCAACTACTGCCTGGCCGATCCGGGAAAGTCTTATGTCATTTATCTTCCTCACGGCGGCGCAACGACTGTGCAACTGCAGAAAGGAACCTACAAGGCGACGCTGCTGAATGCAACCACCGGCGAAAGAATCGACTTGCCGGAAGTTCACGGCGCGACCTGGACGACGCCCGACGAGTCGAACGAGTTTGACTGGGCAATACTCCTTGAGACGAAATAGGCTTGAATCAGCAAAATTCCAGAGCATTGGAAGAATGAAGCGCCAGAGAACTTGAGCACGCCTCGACACGGAAGATGAAAAGGATTGAAGTCAATCGGGTTCGCTGAATTCCACAAAGTAGGAAGCATATGGAGGCCATCCAGATGAATCGTATAAATAGCTTTCCCTTTCGCGCAACCTCGCTTGCCGCGACCGTGTTGTTGACCCTGTTCGCCCTGACCGGCTCCATGCTCCATGGTCAGGTAGCCAACGGAATCAATGGCGTCATTACGGATACCGCCGGGGCAAACGTGGTCGGCGCTCACCTGACCATCAAAAATACCTCAACCGGCGTCGTGTCGGAGGCCGTCAGTTCTTCGGCAGGCGGCTTCAACGTCGTGGGCCTCATTCCGGGTAACTATTCGGTTGTCGTGACTGCTTCCGGCTTTTCCAAGACCGAGACCACCGTCATTGTTGAAGTCGCGCGCATGTCAACCCTCAATATCTCCTTGAAGCCGGGGTCGGTCACGGAGACGGTCCAAGTGGATGAGCAGACTCTGACGCTCAATACCACCTCGCCGGATCTCGGAACCACGCTCGAACCCGAGTTGGTCAAGAACGCGCCCATTGAGATCAGCGGCCTGGCGCGCCAGATCGACTCCTTCAGCTATCTGGCGCCCGGCGTCGAAGGCAGCGCGAGTTCACACAATATCAACGGCGGCGTAACCTTCGAGAACGAGGTCCAGTTCAATGGCGTGCCCGTGGCCTTTATTCAGTTCCAGGGCAACCAGACTTACATCAATCCGCCCTACGAAGCGGTCAACGAATTTCATGTTGCTAACTCGACCTTCAGCGCCCAATACGGACTGGGGCAGGGCGCAGTAACGTTCAGCATGGCTTCGGGTACCAACTCGCTGCACGGCGATGCATTCGAAATCCTCCGCAACCAGTTGTTCGATTCGGCGGGCTTCCTGCCCACCAATTTCAACTCCTCCGGCACGCCGATTCCCCCTGTCAACCAGGAGAATAATTACGGATTCACAGTTGGCGGACCGGTCTTGCTGCCCAAACTTTACAACGGCCGCGACCGCACCTTCTTCCATGTCAGCACCGACTGGTTCCGCCAGAACCAGGCACAGACAAGCACCGGAACCGTGCCTACGGCGGCGGAGTTGGGTGGAGACTTCACCAACTTCACCGGGACCGACTATCAAGGCAATCCAATCATCGTGCCCATCTACGATCCGGTGACAGGCAAGCAATTTGAGTGCAACGGGGTTGCGAACAAGATCTGCCCGGGCCGCTTCAGTCCGCTGGCGCAGACGCTCCTCTCCCAGATTCCGAGTCCAGACACCGCCGGCACCAATAATGGTCTCGTCAGTAACAAGTTGTCGGCGATCAAGTCGATTCCGGTTCGGCAGACACTCTGGGACTATACCATCGACGAGAACCTCGGCGCCAGGCAGAGCATTCACTTCAGCCAGTGGCACGATGGTTTCAACTCGCCTATCTTCACTTCGTCGCCCATCGTCCCCATCTCGAATCCTTTGCAAAGCGAGATAGCCAACGCGATCATCGGCTACGGATATGTGCTCAATTATTCCAGGAGCATCACCTCGAACCTCGTGGTTACAGCCGGTATCGACGCGATCGGCAACATCTACAGCCAGCACAATGCCAACGAGAACGTGACATTCGGCGGCGTCGCCGGGGGCGACACGTTCCCACTGGTTGGCTTCGATGGTCAGAACGCACCCACCGCCTGGGGTGTAAACGGCGGAGGCTATGTCGCGTGTTGCAATGGAGGGCTAACCGTCAACAACAACCGCATGCTGGGCATCGTAGGTGTCAACAACTGGCTTTGGAGCAAGGGCCGGCATTCCTTGAATTTCGGTTTCCAGGTGCGGCGCAGTGCCCAGGACGTAGTCGACTGCAACGCCTGCAGCGGCACCTTCAACTTCAGCCAGAGGAGTACTTCGACGCCTGATTCGGCCGATAACAACTTTGGCTCCTACGGGAGCTCCTTCGCCAGCTTCCTCCTCGGCCTTGCCGACTCTTCCAGGCGCGCTTTCGCCGGCGAGTCCAAGTTGCGAAATCAGGCATTTGCCTTCTATGCGCAAGACGACTTCAAGGTCAGCAAGCGTCTCACCGTCAATGCAGGTCTCCGCTATGACATCCTGGTTCCATTCACAGAGACTCACAACAATATCGCCTTCGTCAATCGCACCGAGCCCAACCCGGGAGATAACAACATTCCCGGTGCGGTAACCAAATTCGGCAATTGCCAGTATTGCGCGGGAATTGACCGCGCGGCTATTCACTGGAAGGACTGGCAGCCACGCCTCGGCTTCTCCTACCAGCTCAGCAAGAACACCGTCCTCCAGGGCGGCTTTTACATGGCCTACCTGAACGGCGGGGCCTATGAGTTCGGCACCGCGTTTGCAGCCACCTTCATGGGTGACCTGCAGAACGGTTCATTTATTCGCAACACCACCAACAGCAACACGCCAGGATACGGCAGCTGGGATGCGCAGCAGCTGCCCTACCCGCAGCAGTTGCCTTTTTCCCCGACGATCGGGAACCAGGGGGTTGTTTTCGATTTCCCCTACGACAAGGACAATCACTCCCCCGAGTTGCCGAATTCGCGGTCAGTTGGTATCTCTCCTTACGATCAGGCATGGAGTTTCGGCGTGCAGCGCGAATTGCCATGGGATATGTACCTGACAGCGTCCTATGTGGGCAATCGGGCCATTCACCTGCCTGACACACTCGAGCTCTCTGACCAGCCCAACCCATCGGTACTGCAATACGGAAATCTGCTCGGGTTGAACATTCTCGATCCCGCCGTCGTCGCCGCCGGCTTCACGCAGCCTTACCCGGAGTTTGCTGCACAGTTTGGCGCCTCGGCCACCCTCGAACAGGCGCTCGAGCCGCTCCCGCAGTTCACCGGTTTCTACCCGATGTACGAGATGGATGGCACTGCGTTCTACAACGCATTCCAGGCGCAAGGCGAGAAGCGCTTCACCGGAGGCCTGAGCTACCTGGCGAACGTCACGATTTCGCGCCTCGATGCCAACACCGCCATCGGTTCCGCGCCCTACTCACCCAACGGTGAGAACGCCTACAATCCCAAGCCGGAGTATGTTCCCTCGTATATCGATCAGCCCTACAACGTGAAATTAGTGGGAACCTACGCTTTGCCCTTTGGCAAGGGGAAGAAATTTCTCAACCAGGGCGGTGCTCTTGACGAGTTGGTTGGTGGATGGCAGATCAGCTCCATTCTCAACTATGCCGGCGGATTCGCCTTCGGCGCTCAGAACAACTTAAACCCTTTGCTGGTGAACAGCTTCGACCGGCCGAATATCGACCCTACCGTGTCGCTGAAAACCTACAGCTATAGTCGCTCCAAGGCTTTTTTCACGGGCAAGACCTCGACACAGCCGGTGCAGTTCCCTACCAACGCTTTTCCAAACACGACTGAGTGGCAAGTGGGCAACGCACTGCGTGCCTATGCGTCCTTGCGCACGCCGCCGTTGAGGATTGAGAGCTTCAACGCCATCAAGAGCTTCCATTTTGGCGAGCGGGTCAACGCCAGCCTGCGTGTCGACTACTTCAATGCCTTCAATCGCACGCAGCTGCAGGCGCCCGATAACAACTCGCTCGATTCAACGTTCGGCGAAATCACCAGTGCGAGTTCGCAGATCAGCAACCGCCAGGGCCAGGCTACCTTCCGGCTGGAGTTTTAGAACCTAGCCCTCGATCGTCCTTCTTCAGCGGGCAAGTCTGGAACCCTCGGATTTGCCCGCTTCACTTTACCCAGGCAAAACCCGGAGGCCGTACCACCCATGAATCAGCAGTGGAAGAATGTCCTGCAAACGTCGGTTATCATTTTGTGCACCGCAGCGGCGCCCCTCGTTTCGGCCCAGGCCGCTTCAAAAAGCCTTCCCGCATACCCGCTTAAATTGAGCGCCAACCATCGTTTCCTGGTCGATCAAAAGGGGGCGCCCTTCCTGATCGTGGGCGATACGCCGCAGGGTCTGATCGGCCGCCTGAGCGAGCAGGATGCCGAGTTCTACTTCGCCGATCGCGAGGCGCACGGATTCAACACGCTGGGATGGCTGGACGTGGAAAACGCGGGCAACGATTATAAGACCAATAAATTTTCGACGACGCCGGACGGAATCAGGCCCTTCACAGGGTTCCTCCCCGGTGGGACGGACTACACCTATTACGATCTGAGCACGCCCAACGAGGCTTACTTTGTCCGTCTCGACCACATCGTGCAGCTGGCGACCAACCATCACTTGCTTGTATTTCTCGATCCCATCGAAACAATCGGGTGGCTGCCGGTACTGCGCAACAACGGGATGAAGGCCGCATACGCATACGGCCAGTTCCTTGGCAACCGGTATCGCGGTTATCAGAATCTGATGTGGATCAACGGCAATGACTTCAACCTGTGGACCGTGCCGAAGGATGACGACCTGGTGCAGGCGGTTGCAAAGGGAATCCGCTCTGTCGCTCCCGGGCAGATGCAAACCGTTGAGCTCCATGTCCGGACCAGCTCGTCGTTCGACGATCCGCGCTGGATTCCGCTCAGCGATATCAATAGCACCTACACTTATTCGCCCACTTACATCCAGATGCTGCACAGCTATAACCAGAAGCCGGTCGCGCCGACTTACCTAGCCGAGGCGCACTACGAGCTGGAAACTGTGGGCGATCCCCATGAGATGGGAACTCCATTCGTGCTTCGCAAGGAAGAGTATTGGACCATGCTGTCGGGAGGCACCGGCCAGTTCTATGGGAACCAATATTCCTGGAGATTCAACGATGGATGGCAAAACAACATCGACACCCCCGGGGTCGAGCAGCTCGGATACTGGAAGAGCTTCTTCTCCGCCATTAGCTGGCAGGACCTGGTTCCCGACCAGGATCATTCCGTAGTGACCGACGGCCTCGGCTCGTTTGCCGATGTCGAGACACAAGTCAGCGCCAGCGATTATTGCACCGCGGCGAGAACATCCGACGGGTCTACGGTAGTGGCCTATGTGCCGACTGTGCGGGCAATCACGGTCAATATGGCGAGCCTGAATGGCCCCGTAAAGGCCAGGTGGTTCGATCCCTCCAACGGAACCTACCAGGACATCTCGGGATCCCCGCTTTCCAATCACGGATCGCGGAAATTCACTCCGCCAGGCAAGAATCACGCAGGCGATGAAGACTGGGTTCTTCTGCTGGAACGGAATGTTCGAAAGTAAATCAGGAGTCGTCGGCGTCTCGCGGCCTCACTCTCGCTCTTTGACTTCAACATTTAATTTCTCTCACTGGCTTTGATCCACTCCAGCGTTCTTCACAATGCCCGCATCCTTCAGGGCGTGTCTTTCCACGTCGAGCGCTGTTCGGTGGAGCGCCTCCACTCGCTTGAGCGCGTCGGCTTCGTCCTGGGTGCGGCCCTCCGCTTTATATGCCTTCGAAACCAAATAGTACGAACTTGAGTCGTCGGGGTTCAGTTCGGTTGCCTTGCGTAGCAAAGGTATCGCTTCGTCCGAATGGCCGAGCAGCAGCTCCGCTTTGCCCATGTAAAAGTAGATGGCCCACGAGTCGGGAATTAGCTCATTTGCCTTCCTGAGATAAGGCAAACCTTCCTGGTAATGCTGCGACTGCACCAGCATGGCGCCCAGGTAATAGCATGCATCTCCATCCTGCGGGTCCTGATGGATGGCGAGCACGAGCTCGCGCCGCGCGTCGGCGTTGCGATGCGCGCCGAGATAAGCCTTTCCGAGCTCGGTGTGCCCGCCGGGCAAAGATGGATCGGCTTCGAGTGCGGACTGAAACGCCTCGATTGCCTTGTCGTAGTCGGTAGCGTCCGCGTAGGCCTTACCAAGCAGAAAATCGGTCTGCGCGGAACTGGCGCCACCGGCGAAGAGGCGCGTGAAGAGCTGCCGTGCCTGATCCGCCATGCCGGCCCGCGTGTAAGCAAGTCCCAGCAGGTAGAGTGCCGCGGGGTCCGCACTGTCTGAGTCTGTCAAAGGCTTCAAGAGCTCGATGCTTTCATGGGGATGGTCTGTCGACATCAGGCAGGTCGCCAGCAGCATTGTCACTTTCCGGTTGGAGGGGTCGCGCTCATGGAGCCGGCGAAAATAAGGCAGCGCCTGGGCGTAGTCGTCTTGCTTGAGATAGGCGAGGCCCAGGTTGAGTTCGGTCTCCGGCTGATGCGGGCTGATGACGAGAGCCTTTTTGTACTCCTCCACCGCTTCGGTGTAGCGGTGCATTTTGGCGTAAAGAATGCCCAGGTTTGCGAGAGCGCTTACGTTGCGCGGATCGAGCTTGAGCACCTGGTTGAAGCCACTCTCGGCCTGCGCGTAGTTCCCGGCCTGCATGGACTGGACCGCGGACTCGAAGATCTGTTTTGCGTCGTCCGCTGCGGAGCTGAGCGCTGATACCGATGCGATCAGAAGAGCAACCGCGAGAACGGAGAAACGAATTCGCATGAATTTATCGTATGCCTTAAGGGTGGGCGGAACGGAGTGGAGACGAAGGTGAGTGCAGCAGAGCTTCGGACAGAAAATTGGCCGGACTCGGGCGAGTCCGGCCAATTTCGGTAAGGGGCGCCGCTAGAAGTAGAACTTGCCGCCCAGTTGCAGTTGACGAGGATCGTGCGCAGAGGTGATCTGGCCCGATGAGCCCGCGTTGTTGACCGTGCCCGAGTCCGAGTACACTGTTCCCGGTTTGTCAGGCGCAGACAGGCCGTTGTTCACGTTGCCCCATTGCGTGTGGTTGAAGACGTTATAGCCCTCGAACCTCAACTGGAAGCGAGTGTTCTCGTTGAGGACGAAATTCTTGTACACCGAGAAGTTCCACTGGTCGACTCCAGGTCCGTAAATCGTGTTGCGGTGGAAGTTGCCGTAAGTGCCATTGGCAGGAACGGCAAAGACCGCCGGGTTGTACCACATGGGGGATACACCCGAAGCCTGGTGGTGCGAGTGATTTGCTGACCATGAGCCGCCCACGTAATCCGGACGAATATGGCCGAAGCCGCCATTGCCCAGGTTGCCCGTGGAGTTGAGGTCGCAGCTATCGTTGGAAGGGCTCGCGCCCGAGAGGCAGGGAGTTCCACTCCAGAACTGCGTGGTGCCTGAGAGTTCCCAGTCGCCGGCCACCTCCTGCAGGAGCTTGTTGGAGCCCTTGAGCAGGGGAGTGTTATAGACATATTGAAAGTTGAAGACATTTCTGCGGTCGTAGCCCGCGGGAGCGTAGAACTTTGGAAGGGACGCATAGTCCGGGAGCGTGTTCTGATCGCCGTCTACGTCCTCCAGGTCGGTTGCCTTGGCCCACGTATAGTCTGCGTTGAAGGTAAGCGAGTTGCTGAACCGGCGGATCACCTTGAACTGCAGACCGTTGTACCCGGAACTGGCTCCCATATCGGTTTGGAGAATGGAGCTGTATCCTCTGTACGGATAGATTGCCTGGGTCTGGTTGTTTACGGTACCGAGGATTGTGGGGTTGATGACATTGGTATAGCCAAGCGGCAACTGCTCCAGCTCATGAATGTAGATCTGGTGCCGCGACTGGTTGCCGATGTAGGACGCATCGAGGACCATCTTGAAAGGCAAAGCCTGCTGGATGCCGAAGTTGTACCCATTTGTGGTGGGAATCATGCCTTTCTTGAGCACGGTCAGGACACCGCTCGAGACGGTCAGCGGAGCCCCGTTGACTTCAGAGGTTGATATGTTGGCAATGTTGCCGCCGTAGATGGTCGGTGTATAGACATTGGGAGGGTTGCTGATGCCGCCAAAGTTGAAGGTATTCTGCTGGTAGCGTTCGTAGAAGATGCCAAAACCCCCACGAACGGCGGTCTTGCCGGTTCCGAACACATCCCAGGCAAAGCCAACTCGCGGACCAAGGTTGTCGTAACGATTGTCCATTCCGCCCTTAGGCAAACCGTCGGTTCCTTCGCGGACCATGCCGTTGTAGGGATTGCTGGCAGGGTTATACGAGGAGCAGCCATAGGAGGTGCTGTTTCCGCAAATCGAACCCAGGGTCGGTGCCTGTCCGGGAATGTTCGGGGCGATATTAATCGTGACCGCGTTTGCAGGAAGGTACGCGTCCGGCTCAAAGTAGTACTGGTGGTATTGCCCCGCAGTATACGTCGGTCCCTCGAACTGGTAACGGAGGCCGTAGTCGAGCGTGAATCGTGGAGTCACCTTCCAGGTATCCTGGGCATAACCCTCGTACTGGTACATATGGAAGGCACCAAACACAAAAGCATTCGACTGGCTGGTGGTGGTGGCGTTTCCGAGCAGCATGTTGGCCATGCCGTTGTTGGCGTTCGCCGAGTTCTGGTTGCTCGCCCCGAAGTTGAGCGAGACGTTCTCCTGCCACGACCCTTCCTGGCCATTCTCGTTCAGGTCAAGCAGGATACCGAACTTGAAAACGTGTTGCTTCCAGATCTTGGTCAGGTCGTCGTTGGCCACAAGAGTGTTGCCGGTCGATGTCCACCCCGCCGGGAAGAAGCCGGTGTTGACGTAGCCGCCGCCGTCGGTGATCGCGGGGGCCAGGCCATGGGTGTTCGTCGAAGGATAGAGGTCTGAGAAGTTCCAGCCCTGGGTCGTCTTGTCGTAGTCCGCCTTCGGTGCGCCGGGCAAAATATCGACGACCTGGGTGAGATGCATCCAACCGACCGACGCTTCGTTGGTCAGAGTGGGTGAGATCACGTTGGCAAGTTCCCAAGCCCAGCTCTTTCCTGGCTTCTTTCTGTACATCGGTACAACCGGGAAACTGGGCCCGGAGAAGATGCCGAAGCCCTGCGACTCCTGCTGGCGGTCGTCCACATAACGGAAGAAGGCATTTGCCTTGGGACCGAAGTTGTAGTCGACGCGGAGCGCGTACTGGTTCTTGTAGAAGGTGTAGGTATCCTGGAAGTTTACCTGCTCCTCGTCGAAAAATTTGTTGTCATAGATGGGCCGATTGAAGTTGCCCTTGTACCCCGGAGTCAAGTCGTTGATCATCGCGGCGTACTGCGTGTTGAACTGACTGCTAGGGATCAGGTTGTCCTTGATCGGCGTTCCGCCCGAGACCTCTCCGGTCGCGTCGTAGGTGACCGAGCCGGGGACGAAGGCTTGCCCGTTCTGTACCTCGCCGGCAGGCAGGGCCGGTGAATTGGTCTGCGGGTCGCTTTGGTACCCTGCGACGATGATCGGCGTGCAGGTCGAGGTTCCGTTGCAATCTACCATTGGCCCCGACCGGTACGTGGGCGAAAGATCGGCCGCTGCCAGCTTGTTGCCCGAGGTGTCTAGGCCCAACATCGATGGCAGGGGCATCTCGTAAAAGGTACCGCCGCTCGGACGGCTGGCCCGCGTGCCCTCGTAGTTGAAGAAGAAGAAGGCTTTCTTATTGCTTCTCGGCGAGATCTTCGGAATTGGGATATACCCTCCGGCGTTGCCGCCGAATTGATTGAACCGCAAAATCGCGCGGGCCGACCCCTGATGATTGCTGAACCAGTCGTTGGCGTCGAAGTCCGTATTGCGATCGAACTCGTACAGCGTTCCGTGGAAGCGCTCGCCGCCGCTCTTGGTGTTGACCAGAATCATCACGCCGGGGCTGCGGCCGTATTCCGCGTTGTAATTCCCGGTGAGGGTCTTGAATTCTCCCACCGCATCGATGCTCAGGTCGGTATACTCGCCGTCGTTCGCGCCGATGTCGGTATTGATGATGCCGTCCAGGAAAAAGTTGTTATCGGTACCACGCATTCCGTTGACATAGAAGTCGTTTGTCCCGTTGAATACCAGGCGGAATTGCGAGTTGTTATTGGTGACGACGCCTGCGGTAGTGGTCAGCAGCGACTCGAAATCGCGCCCGTTCAACGGCTGTTCCACCACCTGGCGCTGATCGATGACCTGCGCGTTATTTGAACTCGTGGTATCGATGGTGGGCGTTTCGCCGGTCACCTCCACTGTCTGCGATGACGCGCCCACAGTCACTTGCAGGTTGCCGAGGCCCAGTGTCTGGTCCTGGTCGAGCACGATGCCATTGCGGTCAAGCTCCTTCATGCCGGTGGCTTCGATCTTGATGTTATAGGTCGCCGCAGTAAGCGGGAGCAATTGGAAGGTACCGGCCGCATCCGTCGTGGCTTCGCGGGTCAGGTCGCCCGTGCCCGCGTCGAAGATGCGCACATGGGCTCCCACCACAACGGCGCCGGTGGTGTCGACCACGGTCCCGTTGATCGTACCGGTCTGAGCGTGCATTTGCGGGCTTGATATGAATATCACCGACAACGTCAACACTGCGAATGGCAGCGCGAAGTGAGAATGGAATCGATCAGTGGCACCAAGAATGCGCCGCATCGACCGCATCATCGCCAAGGGGTTGAAGGTTCCGTGGCCGGCGAAGTCTTTCCACCGGTCACTGCTTTTTCTGCTTGCGGGGTTCGAACCTTGAATCATACTTTCGTCCTCCTGAAGAAGTGCTTAAAATGTTCGTTCTTAGACGCGACCATGCCTGTTGAGCTGAGCCCTCAATAGCGGCTAGTTCACGGGAACTCTATCGTTTCTCGTTGCGCTACGCGCAGACAAGCGACCTGGCTCCTGAGCCGCGATCGGAGCTTCATTGCGTGCAGACTGGAAATTCGGTTCAAACCCTGGGTGCTGGAAGCAACTAAAAGGTTTGAGCTACAAAATGATTCGCTGGCCACAATACTCGCTCAGAGAAATAGTTGTCAATAGTCTTTAGAATTCGTGGCTTCGAATGTGTCGGATGGATTGGCAGGAGTTGAGTGGCCGAAAAATACGGCAAATTCATGCTAGTTGATTCTTCGCTGCCTGCGCATCGTATGGTAAATTTTCTTCACGGCGAATCTCGTTCGAGGCACGGCCGCCGAATCGCAGGAATTGTGCCAGATCGCCGCTCAGCGTTCGTCGAGGGCCGGCAGATCCGCAGTGATGTACCCGGCAGGAACTCCTGTCGTCTCAAAAGCAACCAGCAAGTTGCGGGAGCAGCTTCGCGTTGCCGATCGAACGCGCATCTCGCTAAAGGATTCACGCTATGACGTGTTATCGTTATCACGGCCTGAACCTATACGCTCTGCCCATCGCATTGGCGTGGGGCGCAGCCGCGGCTCTGTTTGCGCAGAGCGCCGGCCTGCAACTTAATCAAAAGGAATACTTTGAGGCCCCCGGCGTCAATGTGATGGCCTTCCAGGATATCTATCCCGACGGCCATCAGGGCGGCATCTCCATCATTCAGAATGGGGTGCGCGTCGCGGCCAACGGCGACCTGCGACTCGACCCCGCTCCCGGCCAGTGGCAACCCATGCCCACGCAGGATACCCGTCAGGTTGACGCCGCCTCCAACACCATCGTCACCACGCTCTCTTATCCCGACCCCAAAAAGAATCGAGTCGGCTTTAACCCCATTGCTTATCCGGACCTCAACTTCACCTACAAGGTCCTGGTTCATGGCGAAGGGCCCTCTGTCCGCGTCACGGTCGATCTTGACAAGCCGATCCCGGCCGCCTTCATAGGCAAGGTCGGCTTCAACCTGGAGCTTTTCCCGAACGATCTCTTCGGCAGGAGCTGGTATCTCGGCGATCAATCGGGAATCTTTCCGCGCCAGGCCAACGGCCCCGAAACATACGACAGTTCCGGCGAAGTGCAGCCGCTTCCGCTTGCCTCCGGGCCCCGGCTCTCCGTGGCCCCCGAAACCGATGGTCAACGCATGCTGATCGAGTCCAGGACCGGCGACCTTGTGCTCCTCGATGCCCGCTCCAAGCGAAACAACGGCTGGTTTGTGGTACGGTCGCTGGTGCCCGCCGGTGCAACAGAGAATGCGATTGAGTGGATCATCACTCCATACGCCATTCCGGGGTGGAAGTATAAGCCCGTTGTACACGTGAGCCAGGTCGGCTACCACCCTGCGCAGCGAAAGCTAGCCATCATCGAGCTTGACCATGACGACACGGGCTCAGACCCGGTCCGCGTTTTACGCGTCGACCCTGCCGGCGGCACTCGCGAGGTCTTATCTACTCTGCCCACTCCATGGGGAGATTTCCTGCGCTACAAGTATGTCGAGCTCGACTTTTCCAGGGTCACCGATTCCGGCATGTACGAGGTGGCTTATCGCGACACTGTCTCGCAGCCCTTCCGGATCGCAACCGATGTGTATGAGCGAGGGGTCTGGCAACCCATGCTGGAATATTTCCTGCCCGTGCAAATGTGCCACATGCGCGTCGAGCAGCAATACCGGGTCTGGCATGGCGCCTGCCACCTCGATGATGCGCGCATGTCGCTCATCAACCACAACCACTTCGACGGTTACGAGCAGGGGCCGTCGACGCTCACCAAATACCGACCCGGCGAGACGGTCCCGGGCCTGAACCGCGGCGGCTGGCATGACGCGGGCGACTTCGACCTGCGCATCGAATCCCAGGCCGACGAAGTCTCTATCCTGGCCAGTGCCTACGAGACGTTCCACCTCGACTACGACGATACAACCGTCGATGAACAGGCACTGCGCACCCAGATTCATGTCCCCGACGGTCAGGCCGACGCGCTCCAGCAGGTTGAGCACGGCATTCTAACGATCCTTGGCGGCTATCGCTCCATGGGGCGGGTCTACCGCGGCATGCAGGAAGCAACCCTTCAGCAGTACGTGATGCTCGGCGATCAAGTCAATGCCACCGATGGCCTTTTTTATAACCCTTCCATGAAGCTTGACCAGCGCTCCGGCGCCGAATCCGGAAAGCCGGACGACCGCTGGGTCTTTACCGAGCAGAATCCCGAACATGAATACAAGGCCATCGCCGCCCTGGCCTCCGCCGCTCGTGTGCTCAAGGCCACCAAGCCCCAGCTTGCGCACGAGTGCATCGATGCCGCCAAAGACCTGTGGCGCGGCGAACGCGATCCAGAGGACAAATTCGACGCCCGCATGATCGCGGCCGCGCAGCTGTTCAAGACCACAGGCAGCGAAACCTACCGCAAGGATATCCTCAACCATCGCGACCATATCCTCGCCGACTCCGCCAAGATCGCGTGGGCCGTCGCTCCCATCGTACAATTGCTCCACGACGACGCATTTACCCACGATCTTCGCGAGGCGGTACGGCGCGACTTTGCCGCGCTTCAAAAGAAACAGTCCACCGACTCCCCGTTCGGGGTTCCCTACACGCCCTATATTTGGGGCGCCGGCTGGCAGATCGAGGAGTTCGGCGTTCAGCAGTTTTATCTGCACCAAGTCTTCCCCGACATCGTTTCCGCCGACTACATGCTCAATGCGCTCAACTTCATGCTCGGCGTGCACCCAGGGTCGAACACGGCATCATTCGCTTCCGGCGTGGGCGCGCGCTCCACCACCATTGCCTACGGCTTCAACCGCGCGGACTCCTCCTACATTCCCGGCGGCGTGGTCAGCGGCACAGCGCTCATCCGCCCCGACTTCCCTGAATTGAAGGATTTTGGATTTCTCTGGCAGCAGATGGAGTACGTTCTTGGCGGCGGCTCATCGAACTTTCTGTTTCTCACCCTGGCCGCCGACGACGTCCTGAACGGTCACCCGCAGACCTTCCCCCCGCTCACTTCACTGCCGCTGAACCAAGTGCAGCGCGCACCGTAACTTGCGCGGCTCGCGTTTGCAAAGCTAGTTCCATTCGCGAATTCCTGCCGTCAACTCGTTTCCGGGCCCGGGGTGCGATTTGGTCTGCGTTTGTCTACCTCTGGGCTACCTCCCGAAGCACAGCGCCAAGCGTACCGAGGTCGTGGGCAAACCGGCCGGCAAAGAGACCGTCCACTGACTCGCCCAGCTGAGAAAAAAGTCCCGGCTTCGCGCTGCCTCCGTAGATGAGCCGCGTGTCAGGACGCCGTGCTTTCCAGGGGTTGAGGCCTTCCGCGACGGCCACGATGTACTCCGGCGGGGCTGGTTCGGCAACCCCGATGGCCCAAACAGGCTCATACGCAACGATAAGCGGCGCCTCCGCTCCAATGCCCCCGGTGGCCGATTCCAGTTGCCGGATGCAAAACTCAACCGCGGCCCCGGGTTCTGTACGCTCAGGCTCGCCCACGCATAGAACTGGAACCAGTTTCCATCGGACCGCTGCTTCCACTTTGCGAGCAACAATCTCATCGGTCTCGCCAAACAGTCGCCGCCGTTCGGCATGACCGACCTCGACCACGGTGCAACCTGCTTCGACAAGCATTGGAGCAGAAATTTCGCCAGTGTACGAACCCTCGTCTTTCCAGAAAAAATCCTGCGCTCCCAGCAGGACGCGGGTATCGGCGAGAGCTGCGCTGGCGGCGTGCAGCGACAGGAAATTCGGAATCACAAAAAAATCCACATCCGGCGCCAGTTGGCGCCGTGCCAGCTCCGCAACCCCGCTTATCCATGCCTCCGTTTGCCCGAGCCCCATGTACATCTTCAGGCTGACGCCCAAGACTCGCCTCTGAAGGTGAGGAACGGGCCGACTGATCCGCCCGCGCGCAACGGTCGGTTCGTAGCCGCAGATTGCAGCTACCTTTGAAGCCGATTCCGAGGCCGGATCGAACTCGTATTTCAGCCACTCCGCAACCAGAACACGAGCTAACTCCAGGCCAATGACCCGCTCGCCCATACACAGAACCTGCGCGTTGTTGCTCAACACCGCTCTCTGCACTGAATAAGCGTCGTGTGCAGTCACCGCCCGGATCCCCGGCACTTTATTCGCGCTGATTGCCACTCCCAGGCCTGTACCGCAGATAAGCAACGCCCGGTCCGCCTCACCGCTGGCAACCTTGCGTGCCGCAAGGATTGCCACATGCGGATAGGCCGTGTGCTCCCCGCTGCCCACGCCGACGTCGGTGACTTTCGATACGAACGGGTGCTGGCTCAGATCTTTCTTCAAGGCGTCACGGAAGCGCACCCCCGCCTCGTCGCAACCGATTACGATGTGGAGCTTGCTTTTGATCATCCAGGCTCTTCCATAATCTGGAGGATCGTTCGGGCGGCAAGCGCAAATGAAACGGCGCCCGCATCGCGATGTCCTTTGCTGCGCTCGGCAAGCGGACGCGCGCGGCCTATGCGCGGAACCAGGTTCCGCGTGTCTTCCGCGCCCTTTTCCGCTGCCTCAACGGCCAACATCCAGGCTGTGCGAAGCGGAGTACCCGTGTCGGTCGCGGCAGAGAGCGTCTCGGCAAAGGGTATGAATGCGTCCAGGAGCGTCTTATCGCCGATCTTGGCCCCGCCCACCGCCATGACGGCATGAAGCGCTTTGTTTACTCCTTCGGCGACTTCAACTGAGCCGGCGACACTGTCATCATTAAGAGCCTTACTGGCCGACCGCAGACCCACACCCCACAGTGCACCCGAGGTGCCTCCGGCGCAGTCTGCCCATGCATCTCCTCCGGCAGCCAGGACAGAAGCAGCTCCGGCCCCAGCCTCTGAAGCGTCTTTTGCAGCCTTGGCGGCGGCCGCCGAACCGCGCGCCATCCCCATGCCGTGATCGCCGTCGCCGGCTTGTGCGTCGATGCGCCCCAGCTCCCCTTCCGCCTCGCCCAGCGCCTCGGCTAAACGAGCGAACCCGTGCGCGATGGCTCGCGCTGCAAGATTCGAATCGGCACTGCCTTGCGGCCAACTCACGCCCTCGATGGATGCTTGCGGCGAGCACACAGCATCAACCAGCGGCCCGGTTTCGCCGATTTTGAGAGATGCGCAGTTGCATGGAGAAAGCCAGAGCCGTTCCAACTCCGGATCGAGCCAGGTCAGGGTAAGCGAACAACCCTTCATATCCAAGCTGGTCACATACTCGCCGACCAGCGGAGCAACAACCGTCAGCCCGGTCCCGCGCAACAACTCGGCCACCGAGCTCCACAGAACAAAAAGCTCCTCGTATTTTGTGCCGCCCAGTCCGTTGAGGATCACGGCCACTCGGTCACCGGGCGACTCCGGCGCCTCTTCGAGAAGTCGGGAAACGAAGATTCCGGCCAACTCCGAAGCGTGCGCCATTGGGATCTCCTCGATCCCCGGTTCCCCATGAATTCCGAGCCCTACGGCGATGTGGCCCTGAGGCACCGTGAACAGCGGCGTCCTGGCTCCGGGCAGCGTACAGCCGGCAAACGCGATACCGAACGAACGTGTCCGGTCATTGGCCCTCCGCGCGATTCGTTCCACCTCATCGAGCCGCATACCCGTCTCGGCAGCCGCCCCGGCAATCTTGAATACCACAATATCGCCGGCGACCCCACGGCGGCGATGTTCATCACCCTTCCCGGCGCTCGCGATGTCATCGGTCACGGCGAGTACGCGCGTGTCGATGCCTTCCTGGCGCAGGCGCATTGCTGCGGCGCTGAAGTTGAGCACGTCCCCGGTATAGTTGCCAAAACCGAGCAGGATGCCGCCTCCGCGGTTGGCACGCGCCGCGACGTCGAAGACAAGGCGAGTGGAAGGCGAAGCAAACACATCGCCGGCAACAGCGGCATCCGCCATTCCGAATCCCACATAACCGGCGAACGCAGGGTAATGGCCGCTTCCGCCGCCAATGACGACAGCTACTTTACCCTCCGGCGTCGCCGTTGAGCGAATCACGCCGCCAGGGACAGGCCTCGCAATGGGCGCGTATATATCGCAGAAGCCACGCAGGGCCGTTCCTGCAAACTCTCTTGGATCGTTGCTAAGTTGAGTCATGGCTATCGAGACCAGAGGTTCGGAGTAAGAGAACTCCCAACGTGTTGAGGCTCACAATGACGAGCCGAAATTATTTCGTTCAAAAACACCTTCGCAACCCCCTGTCCCTGGTGCTCCGATCCGCCTCAAAGGCGCCGCGCATTCGCCGAGTCTTGTTCCGAAGAGCACGGTCAACATTCTACGCTCTCAGGGAACAACCCTCAGTCGCGCTCTGCCTCCAATGTAATCCACCATCCGATAAAACAGTGGGCAATTCGTCGCCAGACAGAGAACACGGTTCCCACGTCCCAAAGGCGGGAGTTCCACCCCAGGAACGAAGACGTGTTCTCCTGGACCCCGGAACTGGGGCGCCCAGATTCATTGGGGATAATTACGAAATCATGCGGTCACGGCTTTGGTCGCGGCGGCCTTCACTGCCAAGGTCAATCCTGGCGATTCTCTCTCTGATGATCTCTGCCAGTTGCGTTCCGTAAGCCAGGCTGCTGAGGCGCTGCTCGTAATCCTCTCGAGCACGCCTGGCAAGCGCTTCATAACACCGCCTGTCCAGATAGTGCTCCTTGATCCAGGCAGCCATTTCTTGAGCCGAATCGGCCGGGGGGAAGATGGCTCCGTCGACTCCATCATGCAGGATGGATGGAACGCCTCCTACAGAGGTGCCCAGCGAGGGGAGACCGTATGCCGCTGCCTCCGCGAACACCACGCCCAGCGCTTCGGCCTGGGTTGGCAGGATGAAAAAGTCGCTCTCCAGGTAGAGCTTCTCCAAAATAGCTGCTTCCTTGGGAACGGACTTACTGAGGAATCCATGAAACCGCACAAACTCCGGAAACCGTGCCACGGCCGCCGTTCCCGCTTTCATTTCGGCAGGGCCGACAACATGTAACTCGGCAGGCACCCCGATCCGGATGAAAGCAGCCGTCGCTTCCACGGCAAGAGGACCGCCCTTTCGTACCCACTCTTTGCCGACGAACAAGAGCTTGCACGGACCTTGCCCACGCCGAAGCAGGGCCGACAACACCTTCTCTCGCTCAGGTGGCTTTTTCAAGTTTGCACCGAGCGCCAGGATCGAGATCCGATCCGGATCCACACCATAATCCGCAATGGCGCGATCGGCAGCCCACGGCGAAGTCAATACCGGGAAGACGTCTTTGCGCTGATACATGATTCGTTCCAGCTCGAATCCGTCTTCCACAATCCACTCCGGTTGATGGCTCCGCGCAAACCATGGATACTCTTCGATCACCTGGCCCCACGTCGCATCGTGAATCATGAAGATCGGCAGACCTTTTCTCACGAAGGTCGTAAACGGCGGAAAGCTGGTGACAACCGCGTCGGCGTCACGATACTTCCGCAAGCGCATGTTCCCCAGTCTCGTGAACACCTTCGCCCAGAATAGATGGCGATCGATGTGATAAAAGAGCTTTCTGAACCACTTGTAATAGCGATAAATGAACCATTGGATTGCCTTTCTCCAGAACAGATAATGCGGTCCCACCGCAATCACCGTCACGCCCGCCTCCTCGAGACAGCGAAAGATCTGCGCCGGTGTGCCCGACCAGTTTTCCGGATCGAGAGGACCATACAGGTCGAAGAACAGGACTTTGAGAGGACGGCTTTCAGCAGAGATGCTGTGCTTCACTTCCGTGTACCTCGAGTGGTTAAGTTCTGTCCCGGACAGTGACCTTCGCTCCACAGTGCCGGTAGACCGGCATTTTGCTTTGCTACAAGGGCACGGCCATCATGATCCCAGGTCCATTCATCTGAGCAAGACCGATATTCGTCCCCGGAAGCGCTCGAACGCGGCGCCGATCCTGACCCCTCTTAACGGATTCTGTAAGAGATTCCGCCATACGGCCCATTTGGCCTGATTCCGAAATGCGGTTCGTTGGTAAAATTCGGCGAATCGGGAAGGATCTGGTACTCATAGGCTGCACGCACCGACCACTGGTGACTGAGCCTGTATTCCAAACCACCTTCCGGAACTGCCGCAAACATTGTGCCCGTTCCGATGTTGAACGGATACTGCATCCTGACCACTCCCACCTGAAAGCTGGCGTATGGACGCCATGTGTCGCCATGCAGAAAGGTGTAGCGCGGACCGGCCAGGTAGTCATGCTCGGTTTCGCCGTTCCAGCTATTCAAATCGAGATAGCGAAAGTGGCCTTCCAATCCAAAGCTGCGCGTCCAGACGAAGGTGACGAGTCCTCCGATTCCCGCGATGCGGGCGTCGCTTCCGCGCGGAAATCCAGCGTGAAAATTGGCGTATTCAACCCCCCCCCACAGGCTCGGATTGCCTTTGTAAGCTTCGGGAACAGTCTGTGCGACCGCCAAAGGCGCGAACCAAAAAAGTAGCCCCGCCAATATTGGGAATGCTCTCCACTGCCGCGTCCGTCGAATCCATGTCTTCAGCTTGACCGTTCTCACCATGGCTCCGTGTCTAAAAGAGAGAATTTACTTTGAGGGTTGCACTCACGGTTTTGATCACCGGGACAGGGCTATCGAGGGCGCTCCCGGACACTGTCAGCGTGTAGCTGCCGACCGGCGTGCCTCCAACCAGGGTTCCGGAGCGGCCACAGCCATTCAGCGCGCCGATGGCCGACATAGCCACGAGCATCACCACTGTCATCCACCAGCGCCGGCCCTTCAATCGCTTGGGCCAGAGCAACATCAGGACTCCGGACAAGACAGCCAGCGGCGCAGCCCTCGACGATGCTTGAGCGCCTGTGTTCGTAGGAGCCGAGGTCTGAACGATAAGTTGCCCGAAGCCCCCTCCCGGAACCGTCGCCGGTTTGAACCAACAGGTGGTCGCCGCTGGAACGCCGGCACACGTTAGAGCCACATTCAGCGAGAATCCTTCTCCCGCCACCACTCCCACGGTATAAGTGGCTGCTTCTCCGGTATAGACGGTAGCGGAAGAGGGAGAGACTGCGAGTGAAAACGTAGGCAGGATCAACTCATCGAAGACGTTCGAGGTGACCCCCGTGCTCTGGGAAGAGCCGGGAAAGACCGCCACTATCGGATGCGTGCCGACAGTGAGGGTGCTCGTACTGAAAGCCGCTACGCCATTGTTGAGCGGCGCTGTACCCAGAGTGTTGCTGCCGTCATTGAAGTTGACGGTACCGGTCGAGATGCCCCCCAGCGACGCGATTGTATCGGTGCAAGTGACGTTCGTTCCAAAAGAAGTTGGATTGGGAGCACAAGTCAAGGTTGCGCCTTGAGCGTACACCAGCACTACCTGTGTCACCTGGTTGGAAGTAGCCGCTGAATGGGTTTCATCTCCACCATAGCTCGCCTGGATCTGGTGCGAACCAACAGCCAGGTTGGACACTGCGACCGAAGTCGAGCCATTCGTGAGAGACGCGCTCCCGAGCGCGCTGCCCGTGGTCAAGTCGTTGAACGTGACTGTGCCGGTCGGCGCGCCGTCACTGCTTGTAGCCGTCGCCGAAAACACGACTTTCTCTCCGAAGTAGCTTGGATTCGGCGCGCTAGTCAGCGAGAGCGCGGCAGCGAGCGGCTTTACTGTCTGCGTCAGGGTCGCCGTTGCGGGCGCGTAGATCGTATCGCCGCTGTAGACTGCCTTGATCGGGTGTTGGCCGACGGTCAGCGTGCTCGACGAGCAGGCGGCCGAGCCTCCAACCATCGCCAGCGCATTGCATAAATTCGTGGCTCCGTCGTAAAAACTCACGCTCCCCGTCGGAGTTCCCGAGATTCCCGTCGCCGTCGCCGTGAAAGTTACGTTCTGTCCATACGCGGAGGGATTCAATGAACTGATGAGCGAGAACTGCGGCGTGTAAGTGATCGCAACATAGGAGACCACCCCGTCGTGGCTCGAAGCGTGCAGAGCGGTGGTATCGTCGTTCGAATCGACGACCGGAAAATCGGCTCCAAAGCGAGCATACGAGATGCTCGTGATAGGAGCCAGGTCAGAGCTTACCAGGATGTGATCAGTCTCTTCGGCAGAGCCATTTTCGACAAATGTGTATCGATTGTCCGCGGCGTTCGCGGGCAGCGTGGTCAGGTTGACGAGCGCCGGATTCGTGCTGGTTGAAACAGGAAGAGTTACGAGATTTGCTGCGACGGGATTCCCCACGATCGCTCCTGTGGTATCCGCGAATCCGTCGGAGAACTCAAAGGAGTTATAACCTCCAAGCGATACCACGTGCGCCCCTGCTGACTGGTAGCCTTCGATGATCCTGCTCAGTTCTTCCGCCTGTGCCGCCCGCTGGGCGCGCACTGCGGGTCCCAGGGTCGGATCGGAGATATTGGCGCGGTCCAGCAACTCGCTATTGACGATTGTGAGTTCATACACCTGCGCCCCACCCCGCGCGATGCCGGCGACCAGCACCAGGGGCGGCCGAGCAAATAAAGTTGTGGAGTTATACGTCTTCGCGGCGTCTACTTGATTGCACGAGATGAGATCAACCTTGGCCTCGTTGACTAGGAAACCATTGGTCAATCCGCTGGGGTCGCTTCCGCTGAGCCAGCACGGCGTGTAAGTTGGGCCTCCGTCGCTCGCTATTTGAGCCGCAAGCGCGTCCAGCGCATTCAGGCTTTCCACCTCCTGCACGCCAACGATGTCCGGCGAATTCTCAAATTGGACAATCGCCAAAGCATCCTTGTCGATACGCGTAGAGAAAATTGTCGAACTCACGGTTGAAGTGTCGTAGAAGTAGTCGAGATTCTGCGTGGCGATCGTCACCTGGATCGAGCTTGTTGGGAGCGCCGCAGGCGTTCCACTCGCCCCGGGAGCGGGAGTCACCGCGCCCGCGCCATAGCCGTAATAACCATATTGTCCGTTGTCCAGCACCACGCCCGTGTATCCGAGAGCGTTTTCGTGGTAGTCCACAACTCCGGTCAGGTTCGACGCGACTGCGTTCGCGGTCACGTCGAGCGGCGCTTGCGGTCCTCCGCGACTTGAGCTATCGATGAACAGCAGTGATGGATTGCCCGACCAGCGGCTTACTGTGGCCGGGGCCGTGGCTGGAACCGGTTCGAGCTCGCTGATGCCCGTACCGCGGAAGGGCCGCACCGAGTTCCCGGATGAATCAGGGAGCACTCCCCAAAACTGGCCGTTCGATGTCGCCGGCTGCGAATCGGTCGCAGCGGTCCCACCGGTGCCCGACGTGGTCAGCAAATTGGGAATAGTAATGCGCATCCCCTCGAACTCGAGCCACTGGCCGAAAGCGCCGGTCGGCGCGCTTGCCAGAATGTCCGCCGCGACCGGCGCTGGCAAGTTGTAGGTTATGTTGTCCGCTCTGATTGGCGGCGAGCTGATCTGAATCTCCGTTCCCTGCGCCGCGTGATCTGCCGAGGGATTGGATTCTGTGACCAGTCCGGTGACCCAAACCAGATTCCCCACGGTGGCATAACTCGGGTCGGGCGGAGTGTTCGTGTAAACATATATCCCTTCCGAGGTACTGACCAGGTCATCCCAGCAATTCAGAACGGCGCCACCCGGACAGGTCGCCTGGTTGTAAGAGTTAACAATGTAAAAGCCATCCGAAAGCACGGTGTTCACGATGCCTTCGGTAGTTACGTTCTGGTTTAGATACGGCGAGTTAGGAAGATTGGTCTGAATGGCGTGGATATTGATCTTGATCGGAGCCTGGGCCATCGCCACAGCCGTCAGGCAGACCAGCGCCGCCAACACCGCCAGACGCCGGCGGGCCTTGCGACTGCAGATCCAGGAATGAAAATCCAGAACTAACTCCACTGAGTTTTTCGAAACAAACATAGATCGATGGTCCACCGCATCCGTAAGCGCAACCGATAACATCCACGCACACAGAAAAGTGCCGCACCCGCCTTGCATCAACTTGCGATCTGACTCACGCCCGACATCCAGAAAGCCGCTCTGACTCCATATTCCGCACTCCGCCTGAATGAGTAAACGCGTACTCTTGCCGCAGTTATGACTGATGTTTGCGGCCCCGCCGCAAGTGAAATCACTTTGTTCGATGCGGGTTCCGAGAGAAAGCGGTGTCGGCGGTCTCAAAATTGCGCCGGAAAAAATTTCGCGAGACCAACCGGCTCGCAACCGAGGCGCCGATCAAAACGCTCGTGTCGCCAACAGCTTAGCTCGGGAAGACACACTCCCGGAGACGAGAGGCGAATTTACACGCCTTCGTGCATTTTTTACAGCGTTACCAAAGTGCTGTGTTTCCAGTGATTTAGATCACATCTTCTGGACTGCCGATAGATAGAGTAAGGATTAGACAACACTCATCTTTCAGGCTTTCGCCACAACTTTCATTCGTGTTGCTCTTTTGCACGGGATCGGACTCTTTCATGAGATTGAAGGGAATCTCTCTGCCTCTTATGCTCGTCTTGTGCTCTTCTCTTAGCGCCCAGGTTCAGGCCTTCCGAAGCTACGATGTGTTTGACTCGGTTGGCGTAGACACTCACTGGACATACGGGGCGCCCTATCAGTATCTGCAGCAGTTCTCGACGCTCATTTCGCTCATGCAGCAGGCTAAAATCAGCCATGACCGGGACAGCGAATGGGGCAATGGCACCGACACCACGCCGTGGGTAACCTCAATGTGGACTCAGCTCAGTGCAGCCGGCATCAAGACCGATCTGATCGGCGTTGGCAACAACAATAGTCAGACCCTGGCGCAGTTGGAGGCAGACCTGAAGCTGTATCCAGGCCTGGAAGCGATCGAGGCGCCCAACGAATGGGATCTCAATGGCGGCTCGACTTGGGTTTCTACCATGCAAGCCAAGCTGCCCATTCTCCACCAGGCCGGCATAGATCTCGGTCTACCCGTCATCGGGCCCTCGCTCGTGGAAGCTTCGTCTTTCTCGCAGCTCGGCGACGTCTCGCAATATCTTACCTATGGCAATGTGCATGACTACCAGGGTGGCCGCAATCCGGAAACGACCGGGTGGGGCGGCGGTGTGAGTTCCGAGGGCAACGGTTACGGAAGCATCCCTTGGAATGTAGACATGGCGCATGAATACGCGCCTGGCTTGCCCGTGATAGCAACTGAAACCGGCGCTCAAACCGGCACAAGCGGAGGCACGATTCCCGAGACGGTGGAAGGCACATACGCACCGCGTCTCTATCTGGCGAGCTTTCTCCGCGGACTCCCGCGAACCTACATCTACGAGTTGATCGACGCCCCGGACGGTTGGTCCAGCTACGGTTTGTTGCGTTACGATCTCTCGCCCAAGCCTGCATTCACCGCCGTCAGTAACTTGCAGGGCATCCTCCAGGATGTCAACACCCAGTTCACCCCCGAGTCGCTTAACTACACTCTTACCGGCAACATGTCGGGAGTGGAAACACTCCTGGTCCAGAAAAGCGCGGGCGATTTCTATCTGGCCGTATGGCTTGATGGATCGATCTTCGATACCAACGCGTTTGTTGCCACGCCGATCGCGCCTCAGCCGCTCTCGCTCTCCATCTCCGATGGATTTACAGTCTCGAGCGTTTACAGTTTCAATCCCGACGGCACCGTGACAACCGCTTCGGCGAACCAGGCCAACTACGCGGTGAACGCCAACAGTTGTGTTACCATCCTCCACATCACTTCTGCAAAGCAGGTGGCAGCTCCCGTTCTGTCAGTGCCTTCAGGCAACTATCCCTCCGCGCAGACCTTGACGATCTCCGACCCGACACCGGGAGCGGTAATTTACTACACGACTAACGGCTCGGCTCCCACCGCCGGCTCCACGCCGTATGCAGGTCCGATCACGGTGAGCAGCAATCAGACGATCAGCGCCATTGCTTCCGCGTCAGGGTACGGCAATAGTGCCATCGTATCCGCTTCCTACACGCTCAATGTGCCGGCTGCTGCGCCGCCGGCGTTTTCGGTCAGTGCTGGCGCTTATACGTCGTCGTTTTCACTCACCCTCACCTCTTCGACTCCGGCTGCCCAAATCTTTTACACCACCGATGGTTCCTCGCCAACCACCCACTCGAATTCGTTTACAGGAACCATCGCCGTCACCGGCAGTGAAACCGTCAATGCCGTCTCAGTTGCGCCCGGCCTTGTCAACAGCGCAGTGAGTACCGCAGCCTACACCATCACCGTCACATCGAGTCCGATCAATACGACCAGTCATTATCGTCTCATCAATCAGGCCAGCGGACTTTGTGTTGACGATGGCGGCAATCTAGGCAACGGAGCGGCATTGACGCAATGGCAATGCTGGCCGGGAAACAGCAACCAGGAATGGTGGGCCTCGCCTTCAGGCAACGCAGGATACTATACCATCGGCAACGTGAATTCAAGCAGCCTGGCTTGGACTGCAACCAACGGCGCTGCTTCCAATAACACTCCGTTGGAGCAATCGGTCGCATCCCAGTCGCAGGATCAGCAGTGGGCACCCATACTTCTCTCCTCCGGGTACTACGAAATCGCCAACTCTGCAGGCGGGCTGTGTCTCACCGTGCCCGGTGGAACGAATACCAATGGGCTTCAATTGCAGGCATCTACGTGCACCGGGGCGCCCAGCCAGTCATTCGTACTCGGAAGCATTTCCACCAGCATTGTTTCTGGGGGCTGGTACACCGCCATCAGCGCACGAAGCGGATTGTGCTTGACCGCGCCGGGCTCCGCGCCCGGCAACGGCACGGCGCTTACGCAGGCGGCCTGCGGAACTCTGCTCAACCAGGAGTGGCAATTCCAGTCCACCGCCAACAACTATGCCGCGGTACGAAATGGCGAAGCAACAACCCTGGTCTGGGACGACACCGGCGGCTCGACCGCCAACGGGAACGGGATGCAAGTGTGGTCGTGGGCCGGTAATACCAATCAACAATGGCTATCGGCGCTGGGAAACAATGGACTGTGGTCCTTTAGAAATCTCACCAGCGGAGAGTGCCTCGACAATGCAAATGCGGTTGCCGCGGGAACCCGCATGACCCAGTGGTCCTGCGTTTCGAATAACCAGAATCAGGAGTTCGAACTCGTGCGCGTTCGCTGAAGCCAGTGCACCCGTCTGGAATTCACAAGCCGCTCAGCGGGCGCCCGCGGGCTCGAGCTTGATAACGGAGAGCGTATCCGTCGCTGTAAGCCGGACGGCTTCGCCGGCGCTCAAATCGCGTGCGCTTGTCTCGCCCATCGAGTCGAACGTAATGAGCTTCATCGACCGAAAATGAACCAGCGACGATAGTGTGATCGCCTTAGACGCCACGGGCTCGCGCTTTCGACTATCCGGATCGAAGCCCCGCTCTTCGATCCAGAAAAACAGAAAATAGGACCCATCTCTGCGCTCGGCCAAAAGATGATGGACGTCGGAAGTCTCTCCCGAGAGTTGAAATGGAAGATCCTTCAAATTTGGGTTGGAGCCGGACTCTTCGGTCAGCCCGATCAGATTTTTGAGGGCAACATAGGCAGGCTTCCTTGAGCCGTCGTGCCGGGCCAGCCCAAAGGCAGCATCGTTCTTGCTTATCTCGGGCCCCACGTCAATAAGTTCATAAATATAACTTCTCCCTATCCTGTGAAGAAGCTGCTCCAGAATCAGGCGAGGCATGTATTTGGCCTCAATATCTTCCGGAATACTCTGTTTGTTGTCTGCGTCGGTAGAATAGCCGATTTCGGTAGTGACAATCGGCGTGTCGTCCCACGCCCCTCGCGCCAGGTCGACGTTCCACTGAATGCTTCCGTATCCTCCGCCGCCCCATCCTGGAGTTCCCGGATTCCTCCCCGCCAGATAGTTGTGAAGATTGGCGTAATCGAAATATTGCTGAAGCCCCGTCAATTTGCCGAAAGCATCCGGCTGCGTCAGCGATGGACCGATCACGAAGGATCGGCCTCCCAGAGACGGGCTGCTTTTTGTCACACGATTGAGCACGGGCAGAAATGCTCTCAGAGTCTCAGGCCAATTCGGGTCGCCGCTGTTGTTATATTCGTTGGGCGCCTCATACCCCTCAAAGTCCGATCGGACGCGCCCCGGAAAGGCTGCCAGCAATTCGGCGCTCTGCTTTGCCGAAGTAACGTACACACAGCGGATACCTTGTTTCCCGAGAGCATTATGGCGCTTGTAATATTCGTCCCATGTTGTGTCGATGAGGCCATCGCGAATATGCCGCACCCTCAGGTCTCGAAGCAGACTCTGCACCAGATCGAAAGTCGCGTAGGGCGTGTTCGCGTAGTGCAAATGGACATTCACACCAACGCTGCCGGCGATCGAGTCGGAACTGATCGGCATTTCGGACCGACCACGGGCGCAGGCCAGCAGCGCAGTCAGCAAACCGACAAAGCACAACGCCAGTAGCCGGGGAGCCCCGGGGTTTGATGTTCTAGAACTGTGAACCATAACCATAGCCGCGGAGATAGGCCTGCCGGTAAATGGTCTTGTACGTCGCTCGAGGCATGTCCGGATGGTAACCATGGTCGGGCACAAGTTTGTAGCGATCCTGTTCAGTCGGCGCGGGAGATTTTCCAAGCTCGCGATCGCGCTTGCCATCCTGATAGCCATCGAAGTAGCCCCATCGCGTGGCAAAGACAGTGTTACCTTGTTCGCTTTGATAGAAATGCTCATAGCCTGGTGCCCGCGCGGGCAGCCCCACTGGAAATGCGGTCGACTGCGCCAGCAGCGCCGGATAAGTCAACGCGCCGAAAAGGATAACCCCAGGCAATCTGAGCAGGCGACTCCAAGATAAGTTGAGTCCCCGAGTGCATTGGCGGTCTGTTTCCTGAAGATTCATAATTCACCCCGCTTCCGTCCAATCTAACCCCGCCTCGCCCATCACGCTTGTAAGTCAGATGAGTCGCCGCGGTTCATCTCGCATATACCCCGGTCTTCTGGGATGTTAGTCCGAGATGCCTGTCGAGCATGTCGAGTACGGGGCTGCCGTGCGCAAACTTTCTTGCAAAGTGAGCACGCGAGGCCAGCATCGCGGGAAGATCGCGCTCCTCGAGCAGCCGCGGATTGTGTCCCCTCTCCCAGCTGATGTAGTGCTTGCTCTCGTCATAGACATTCAGGCTGGGCACATTACCCAGGATGGTTGGGCACACCGCCTCGTCCGGGGGAAAACGCCCCGTAAAATATTTGACCAGCCGTTCGTTTTCGGGGGCAAGCAAAGCCGCAGCCGCCTTTGAGTTGGCGGCAAACCACTGTCCTCCAGCGTAACAATGGAAGTTGTCGCTGAAGGGATGGAAAGGCCGCAGAAGAGTGGGATTAGTCAGATGCAGGTGCATTGCGGCCGGCCCTCGATGAGGATGCTTCCACGAAGGAATAGGAATCGACCTGGCAATGTATCTGAGATAAGCAAGCCTCGGGTAACTCCCGCTTTCGAGGCCGCCGGCATCATTCCCACCTCGTTCCGGCACGCGCGTATGGTCGACCCGCTTCAATTGAATGTAGGCGTCAAACGGGCTCGCCGCGAGTTCGCGCAGGATCGTATCCCTGTCCCGGATCGGGTAATCCGCGCCGCTAAGCAGATAAAACCAGCCCGGAGCGCTCGTCTCGTAAAGGAGTCGCAGGGTCCGTAGCGTGGCATTCACCAGGCTGATCGTACCCCATCGCGTCTGCACATGAGGCTGCATGAAGCGAACGTTGGATGGAAATCGCGAGCGGTTCAAAGAGGTCTGGGAGAAATCATGATGGCAGACAATTGGTGGGTCGCCAAAGAGGACATTCAGCCGGTCGACCAGTCGAAGAATCTGCGGCTCATCTCGATGGGTCAGCAAAATGAACCCGATTGAAGGCATGTTCTTATCCATTTGAGATGTTTATCGAAGTTCGTTGATGGCCATCGGATCGCAACGGCCGTTGACAAGGTCCCACATGGCCAGCGTATTGCCTTTCAACCTGTTAAGCCGGTCGTCCTCCGCCTTTCCCCACACCACTCCGATGCAATTCGCTACCAGGCAGCGCATCCAGTACTGGGTCACGATATGGCGCAAGGGAAATACTCGGGCTTTTTTCCAGAGATAGATTGGATTGATAATCTGCGAGTAACCCATCTTTTGTCCAGAGATGCGGCTCCCGCGCCATCCGAGATGTACGCATTGGGCGGAAAGATTGGTGACCGGTGCCATTTGTCCGCGCGTGCAGTGATAAGAAAAATCGCTGTCTTCGAGCCATGCGTACAACGAGAGCCGTTCATCAAAGCGATTCTGCCTGGCAGCGGACGCGCGCGCGATCAGGTTGCAGCCGTAAGCATAGTCGAGGGGCCGGGTAGCTATCGGAGTCGGAGCTTCGAAGCGCATTTCGGCCCCGGCGCAGAGAGCCCTGGCTCGCTCTCGCGATACTTGTTCGCTGCGGCCGCCGTCAGCAAGCATCCGGCCCGAGGCGACAATGACCTCGGACTGCTCGGTGAATAAGCGCACCATATTCGCAAGATAGGTGCGGCATAACTCCATATCGTCATCGATAAAGGCGACCAGGTCGACGTCGCCCAGATTATCCAAAGCGGCATTGCGCTGGATGGTAAGTCCGTGACGGCTGCGGATGAGGCGAACGCGGTCGTGCGCGAGCGTGCGTCGCTCCACATGTTCGAGCGAAGGAGTAACAATTAAAATTTCTTCCGGCATGTGGGTCTGCTGCAGGATCGACTGGACGGTCTCCTCCAGAACCGCAGGGCGCCCATAACTGCACAGTACAACCGATACTCTCATCTAATCCGCCTCCAGCGAGGACAAGTCTGCGCCGCGTTCCGGCTTCCGCGGTTTGAAAAAGGAGGGAATCGTTGCGCTGCTATATTCAGCGAGTCGCAGTTCAGCCTTCTCGGTCGCGGAGGCAAGTCCCAGGCCGACGGCAACCCAGAACATCGCGCCGGTACTGCTGATGAAGATGAGTCCCGAAAGCATCTGAAAAATGAAACTTAGAACAATCGCATAAGAAGAAACCACGGTGAGATCGTTGCCGCCGTTTCGCGGTCGCATGAGGAGCAGGATCCGCGCGATCCCGACTGAATAAATGCTGGTTCCGAACCACCCCAGGTTGAGTAGCATCCGGATGGGCCCGCTGTCGAGCGGATACCCCTGATAGAAATCCGCGTTGTTCAAGCCGATGCCGACGGGCACAGTGAGTAACTCGCTCGTAAGTCCCGTATAGAGGCGCGTGCGGTCCTGAACGCTTTCGTCGTTTTTCAAATCTCCCAGGGTTTTCAACCGATCCTGGAGCATAGGCATGTTAAGAGGCGAATTGGCAAGCACCGCAAGCCCGATGCAAGCCGCGCCCATACCCAGCACAACCGACAGGAAGAGTCTCTTGTTACCGCTCCTGGCCAGGTACAGCATGCCGGCCGCGCCGGTGATCCAGGCCGTGCGCACCAGCGAAAGCATGAGCGAATAAAATCCAACCGCGAGAGCCAGCAGCTTGAATCTCGAACGCCTGGGGACGAGAAGGAAGAGCATAGCAAGTTCAACATCGGCGAATGGGCCGGGCGCGTTAAGTGTGCTCCATACGCGGATTTGCTGCGATTCGGGACGACCGAAGGTTGAGCTGGCGAGTCCGCCGGGCAGATTCTTAAGCCACATCAGGTCCCAGATCGGCGGACTATAAAACTGGTAAATTCCGTAACATCCAATGAACAACAGACCGTACAAGGCCACGCGCTGGATCACCGCGACATGCATCTCAATCTCTTCCCAGTGAAGATAGATGTGCAATCCAAGAAGCATCGGGGAGAGCCAATTTACCAGGCCATAGATAACTTCACTCGATGGGTGCATGAACATTCCCACCAGGAAACCATAAGTCACACCCGTGGCGCAAAGCACAAATGGAGCGATACGAACATTCTCAACCAGCTTGCGAACGCGGAGATCGAGGATGGCAACAAACGAAACCAAGAAGGGCGTAAGCAGCGTGAGATTCGGGTCGGCGAACCCCACGCGCCAATCAACCACGCGGCGAATGAACGGCGTCAGCAGCCACGTCCAAAGTGCAAACTCCAGGTAGACGGGCGGTTTGCGAAAGTAAAGAGACAAGGCTACGCACGTCGCGGCAGCGGGAATGCCGATCCGCAGCAGCGCCCCTTTGCCGAGGACAAACAGGCCACACAACACAAGACCGCTTACCATCGCGATGATCCACGATGCCGGATCCGGTTTGCGCTCTGCCATTGACATGCGGGCTGACCTTACCTTCTCACGCGCAAATTTGATCTTTCTCGGAGGCGAGGGTTACGTTGAGGGCACTCCCCTGATCGGCAGCGTCCGGAAGCTGGCATCCCGCCCGTTCCAGAAAACGTCGCATCCGGCCCTGAAACACCTCTCGCCTGAAGGCGGCCGCATGGGACTGCAATGCCAGCGGAGACCAATCCCAGGTCTCGAATCGTTCAATGCAATGGGCAAGGTCTTCTGCTGTCTGCCTTTCGAAGAAGACCCCGGTAACGCCATCGACAATGGTTTCCAGAGCTCCGCCCGCCCGGTAAGCAATGCAGGGACGACCCGCAGCGGCCACCTCCAACGGTGCGATGCCAAAGTCTTCCTCGCCGGGGAAAATAAGTGCTTTGCACCGCGCCACCAGGTGCTCTACGTCGGAATCGGGCAGCCTCCCCACAAACTGGACGGTTGGGCCTGCTAACTCGGTAAGTTGCCGAAGGCAATTCCCCTCACCGATTACAATCAGCTTTCGATTGAGCATGGTGCACGCCTGAACCGCGAGATCGAGACGCTTGTAGGACACCAGGCGAGAGAGAACCAGATAATAATCTCCCTGATCCTTTGATGGACGGAAGCGGTCCACATCCACCGGCGGATGAATGACTTCGGCAGCGCGGCCGTAAACGCGCGCGATTCTGGCGGCCACGGCACGGGAGTTCGCAATGAAGTGATCAGGCTGGCAGGAGGCAAACTCATCCCAGTCCCGCAACATCGCGATGAAAGCGGGAAGGATGATCCTCTGCCCGATGCCCATGCGCTCGCGCGCCGAATACTCGTCGAAACTCCATGCCCAGCGCATGGGAGTGTGGCAGTAACACACGTGCAGGGTATCGCGGCCCGTTCGCACGCCCTTCGCGTAGCCGGAAGAACTGGAGAGCACCAGATCGTACTTCGACAAGTCGAGCGAACGCGCGGCAAAGGGATAAAGCAGAAAGTACAACCGGAAATACTTCTCCATGCCGGGCATTCTCTGCATCCAGGAAGTGCGAATCGCGGCTTTGCTGAGCGATGCGGGGGTCCTTTGCGCGAGTGCGACAAGCGAAACAAGATCGGCTTCCGGAGTCAGCCGGTATAACTCCTCCGCGACTCGTTCCGCTCCCCCGAGTTGCGTGAAATAGTCGTGAAGAACAGCTATCTTCATGACGCGCCCGCCTCTGTTTCAACCGGGCCGGTCCGTTCTGAGCCGACCCGAAAAGCTCGAACCAGGATTCTCAGGTACGCCGGCAACGGCCAGCTTGACCTTCCATGCAAGAGTGGCATCGCGATAGCAAGTTTCACGCTGTCGGAGTCGATGATTCCCGGCCGGACACTGAATTGCCCGGCAAGATTGGCAATATCGGCATGAGCTATTTCCGCTTCGGTCATTGGCCGCGGACCCATCAGAGACATGTGTCCGCAGAGCACGTTCCACATGCGCGAAAGCAGTTCGAGGAACAATTTGACGCGGGAGCCCCCGGGCGATGAGCAGATGAGCCAACTGCGAAATTTGCGGCGGCGGAAACCGAGCCACGTTTCATGCCGGTACAACACCGGACGTCCTTGCATGAGCCCGAACGCGGCCACGCCGATAAAGAGGAACGATCCGAGAAGAAGCGCGACAGCGGAGACAGCCACGTCGAGGCTTCGCTTGGCTGCGTGCCGGAACCCCTGAAGTTGCGGATCCGGCACAAGCTCAAAGAGGATGTCGCGCGTATCGCCAGGCGGAATACCGCATATATCCTTGAGACAAAGGATGCGCGCACCCAAACTCCCTGCGGTTGAAATTGCGTGCTCAACGATCTCCAGATTTGACCCGAGCGGTGTGGCGACAATTACATCGTCCACTTCACGATCCAGGACGATACGTGGTAAGTCCGCGACATTGCCCAGATAGCGGCTCGCAATATCGGGCATCAATCCGAAGGCAGCGGATTGGGCGGCAAAGCCGATAACTTCGGCCTGACGGCCGCGGCGAATCCGGAATTCACGCCATGCCTTGGCTGCGAGCCGGTCGCTGCCCACGATCACCATGCGGCGGGGACGGCTCATCGACCTTCACCTCCGTTTGTCAAGCTTTCGGCAAGCTGAGTGCGGGCAACGTTTCCCTGGAGTTGAGAGCCCCGTGCGCATTCCAGCCTGAACCTATAGATCTCCTCCAGGCGATCGACGACCTTGTCCCAACTGAAGTCTTCCAACACGCGCTGGCGATTGCGAAGACCCATTCCCCTCCGCAATTCGGGGTTGGCAAGCAATGTTGTAATCGCTTCCGCCAAGGACGAAGGAGACTTGACCGGAACTCGGAGGCCGCCCGCGTCATCGATCAAATAACGCGCGCCGCCGGCGTCCGTGACGACCACTGGCAACCCGCAACTCATGGCCTCGACGACCGTCATGCCGTACGGTTCGCCATGAGATGCGAGGCAATAGATTTGAGCCTGCCGCATCAGCTTCACCGCGTCTTCGCGCGACTGGCGGCCGAGAAAGCGGATGCGGCTACCCACCTGGAGATGCGAAGCAAAATCCCTGGCCGCATTCAACTGCTCCCCGTCGCCGGCCACGCAGAGCTCGGCCGAAGGAAATTCGGAGCCCAGTATTTCGAAGGCTCGCAGCACCTCAAAGATACCCTTGCGGACGGAGACGTTGGCGTAGAACAGAATCACTGCCTTCTCCGCCGTTGCAACCGTGCTCGAATCGGACGCAGCTGGAGCGAAGAAATCGCTGTCAATGCCATGGGGAAGAAAGCGAACCGGCGGCTTCCAGTGGTCGGCCAGGATGACACGCTGGCGCGCGGCCTCGGTGGTTAGAAGAATTGCGTCTGCATTGATCTGCTGAACAAGAGCCGCCACCTTTTTTGCTTGCCCTAGGACGGCTCGAAGCGCGGGACGCGATGAAGTGATCGCATCCGGATCGTGAGGCCAGTCGGCGACGTAGGGCCCCAGCACCACCGGAAGTCGCGATCCCCACAGTGCGAGAGAGATGCCCGTGTACACCGGATTCAGTTGATGAATCAAATCCAGGCGAACCTCTTTGCGGAGACGGTGAAACAGGTACCGCACGCGAAACATATAGCTCAGCCTGTTTGCTGCTCCCGACGATAAGGTGGCCTCAGTGGGAAATAAGCGCACGTTTTCCGGCAGAGGTTTGGAGAGTTCTACTCGCTCTGCCGCTACGTACAGGCGATGACCGCGTTCCGCGAGACGCGTAATGAATCCATGTGCCACCAGCCCGTCGCCGTGCGGCAGGACATCGGTCAGACATCCTGAGCAGTGGGGGACGAAAATATTTAGCGGATGGTTCACACAACTCCTCTCGTCTCGATCGTGCCTTCCGGCGCATTAAGCTAACTTGGATGACGAAATATTCCCAGGCTCGTTCATCTAAGTCTGACCCACGGCCCCTGGATCCCTGATCTCCGATCTCCGATCTCTGATTACGGAACACTCGAAAGCGGGTTCATGTAGAGGCCCACATTTGCAACCTGGAGATAGTGCTCGATCTTGCTGATCTTGTCCTGCGGCACCAGGATCATGTCTCCGGGTTCCAGCGCCATATCCTTCTCCAGTTGAACTGTTTTGTGAATGTTGCTGAGATGCAGTATTTTCACCTCGGCGATCGAGTCGTTTACCTTGCGAAACACGATCACCTGGCCCGCCTTCGCATTCGGAGTGAACCCTCCAGCCATCAAGATGGCTCCCAACGCTGTTGTATTTTCCTTTAGTTCGATCTCGCCCGGCTTAGCCACCTGGCCGGCAACAACCACGTAAGGGTGAGTGAAAGACTCGAGCACCAGGGTCAATTCGGGGTCCTTCAGCTTCGACGATTCCTTCTGCACGATCAGATCGTGAGCCTGGTCCACGGTCAGACCCGCGATATAGACCGTCCCTGCCTCTTCAAGATTTACGTATCCGTCGGGCTGCACCATCACGGTCTGATTGAATTCGGGCGTAAGCCGATATTGCAGGTCCAGACTATCGCCGGCTCGTAGCAGATAACGCGGCCGCTGTTGCAACCCAGCCTGAGAGTTAGCCGCGCCGGCTGCCATACTCATCACAAGTGCCAGACTGGCAACGGGACGCAGAAGCGAATTCATGGCTATAACCCAACCCTTCCCATCAAAGAGTTCATCCAGGCAGGAATTGTATAAGTCGTCTTGTTCAGGACCGTGCCCAGTACCGTGCCTCCGTACCTTTCGATACTTCTCTCCAATTCATAGACTTGATTGGTCGTGGTGCGATTGCACTGCACCACGATGATGATTCCATCGAGAAGTGGCGCGAGGCCAAGTACATCGGTCTTCTCTTTCAGAGAGTGACAGTCAAGAAGCACATAGCGATAGGCGTCGAGCAGCGCGCTCAAATGTCCCACTCGATCGCGATAGCGCGCCAGCCTGGAATCGCGACCCAAAATCTTGCGTACATCTCGAGAAGCGTCGTCATCGACGCGAGAATCCACGGCGGGCGATTTCGCATCGCGGGGCAATGAGTTCTTGACCGACCCAAGGGTCTCGCAATCCAAAGAAATGGCGCAATTTGCTTCATTCTCATTCAGCATCTGCTCAAGCAGAGTCTGCACGTGCGACACGCCCGCCCCAGGATGATACGAGACGATCGCCAAGGCGGATCCCCGCTCGCGCCCCTCTGCGTCGCAGCGCTGCAGCAGGCTGTAAACAAGCGCCTGGCAGGCCGCCAACTGGTCGGGATGTGTGTGCAGATACTCGCGATCCACCCCTACACCTCCCGCGCATCCTGCATGTTCTGCATTGCGGGAATGAGACCGTTCGGCGCCCTCGCCAGTCCCGCTTCCTCGGCGGTGATGACCGGCGCAATCAGCATCCCGGAGTCCAGCTTGGCCGTGCCTTCATCGAAGGGGACGACCGCGAGAACGGGGTAGTGTGTCGCCATGCCTAGCTCGCGCGCTGTGGCAATCGTGGCCCTGAAAGACTCTGCGAAATAGACCGTGCTGGCAGCAAGAAACAGGCCGGTCAACACGCCCAGTGCCATGTACAGCAGAGGCCGGGGCGCGGTCTGTGTGTAGTTGAGCGTGGGGTTCTCTGCAACCGCAATATTCACCAGCTTGTGCTCATCCATAGCGTCTTCAATGTTTGATTGATCGCGCTTCTGGGAGAAGGTTTCATAGTTGTTGCGCGCTTGTTCAACTTGTTCCTGAAGCGCGTTGTATTTCAGAAACAATGGCTGAATCTGATCGAGTTGCTTGTGCAGGCCGGCCAGATCTCCCCGCAGGCTTCCGATGCGGCTTTCAATCGCTTTCTTCTCCACGATTGACTCCACCTGGCCAGTGCGCAGTTGTTGCCATGCGGGGTTCACGTCCGTTGTATCTTCACTGGGCGTGCGCTCGTTTGCGCGCTTGAGAGCCGCGGTTGTGGTTGCGATCTGGCTGTCGATCTCGGTGACCAGGCGGTCGCCAGGCTGATATCGATTCAGCAGCTCGGTCCGCCGATTCTGAAGCTGCACCAGCGTTGACTGCATTTGCTCCACTACGCCCTGATTCAGAGCGACCTTCTGTTGAGTGGCTTGCCGCTCCGGCACCGTCGCCACCAATCGCGTCGCCTCGGCAACCCTTTGCTCGGCCTCGGAATAATTTGTCTGGGCCGCGCGCAGGTCGTTTTCAGTGGTCAGAATCTGCTGCGTGAGTGCTTCTTCCTGGTCGGGTACCGACACCAGCCCGTTGGCTTGCTGGAACGCGACCATTTCCTGGTTAGCGCGATCCCACGCATCCTTATAGCGCTTCGTCTGTTGCGCGAAAAACTGCGAGGTCCCCGGTGGCCGCGTCAGAAGTCTCCGCTTGGCGAGATAAGCAACGGACAACTGGTTGAGCGCGCTCGCTGCCGATTCCGGGCTGCCCGCCGCATAAGTAACGGTGATGAGATTCGACTCGTGCCCGGCTTCCAGCTTTAGATGTTTTTGAAAGCCGGCAATCTTGCCTTCATGCTGCTTGATCTCGTCGGGGCTCTTGTCTTCGGCCGTCCACTGCGGATCGACGACAGCGCCAATGACATCCTGACTCTGCAGCAGTTGCATCTCTGAATTGATTTGCTCCGTGGTCACATCCTGAGCCGGAGGCGCGACCGCTGATCGATCGGCAGAGATGACCGCGTTGCTGCGCGACGCCAGGAGCAGGAACATCATCTCCGATTTGAATTGTGGTTTCTTCAGCAGAGTGACGGCTGCCGCCAATCCAACGATGACGACAAGGATACCCACAAACAGCCACTTTTGCCTGAACAGCGCCTCAACCGCCAGACGTACCGGCGAATGGCGAAATCCATGAGACACGCTCCCCGCCGCCCGAGACGCGCTGGAAGCCATGCTGGTGGCAAGCTTTTTTGTAGACTCGAGCGCTTTGGTCATGGGTAACACTTTTCCTCTCGCAGCAATTGACTCGCTGTCGCGGTTTTGGTAAGTCCGGCTTTCAATTTTTTGGCCCGAATAAAACGATCGTCAATTTGTCACTGATCACAGCAAGCGCCGTCGTACCCTTTCGCTGTAACTTGTTTTGATGCACGGCAAGAGACGAGAGCTTCCCTCCGTAAAATCCGCTTAACGCTCTACTAAAAGTGAGAGTATCGCCATATCTAGCGTCGGATGCAGTCTATCGCCGCTTCGGTTGCACACTGTACCATTGTCGAAGCCGCGCCCTTAAACGTCTCGGCGAAGTACTGTGATGACGTCGAAGTTATGGTGATATTTAGTTTAGCCATTGATGAGAAATAAAGGCATTTTCGTGAAACTCAAAGCAATGTTTGATAGTCGACAATCTTGAAGCAACAGAATTTTTCCTAAAACGCATTCAAAACGATTCCTACGGGACGCGACAAGTTCCTCCTTACTCAAATACCGGTCTCTGCGAGCAGTTTCTGCGAAACGTCCGGCCCAGCCAGTCCGCAAGTTGAAGGGCGCATACAGCAGGCGTCGGCTTTTCAGCATCCTTATCCATGATTGCCTATGTCGGAAGAGGAATCCAACCAGCGAATCCATGTGGTGTTCGTCAACCATACCGCCCAGTTGGGCGGCGGAGAAATTGCGTTGCGCAATCTCCTTGAGCGCCTGGATCCATCGCGGTTTGAAGTCTCCGTCGTGCTATGCGCAGAAGGTCCGCTCGTCGATCAAATTGGAAAGCGCTGCCCTGTTGAGGTAATTCCGATGGCATCGCGCATCGGCGAGGCCCGCAAAGCGTCCGTTGGATGGAAGTCCTTCTTCAAGTTCCGCGATGTGGCCTCGGCGCTGCGCTACACATGGCGTCTATCGCGTTCGATTCGCGCTCTGCATGCGCAGGTAGTTCACACCAATAGCCTGAAAGCTCACATCATTGGAGGACTCGCAGCCCGGCTTGCGCGCGTACCTGTGATCTGGCACCTGCGCGACCGCATAGCGCCCGATTACCTTCCCCGGGGTGCTGTTCAACTTGTAAGAATTTTGAGCAGAATTCTTCCGACCTTCATCATTGCAAATTCGCAAGCGACCCTCGACACGCTTCTTCATCAAACTCCCAGGAGAAATCGTCTGGCGCGATCGAGAGTCATTCACGACGGTTGCGAGGTTCCAGTCTCCACATCATGGCCGGAACCAGACCACCCCGTCCAAATCGGACTCATCGGGCGCATCAGCCCGTGGAAAGGGCAACACATTTATATACAGGCTGCGGCAATGATCCTCAATGAGTTCCCCGACGCTCGCGTTCAGATTATCGGCGCACCGCTGTTTTCCGAATTCGAGTATGAATCGGAATTGAAACAACTTACCCGTGCGCTGCAGCTCGAGGCGCGAGTTGAGTTCACCGGATTTGTGCACGACGTCCAGGCAGCGATTGATCAGTTGCAGATCGTTGTTCACGCCTCGACCGTCGGCGAACCATTCGGTCAGGTGGTGATCGAAGGCATGGCGGCCGGCAGGCCGGTGATCGCCACGAACGGCGGCGGAATACCGGAGATCGTGGTAGATCAAGTGACCGGCCTGTTAGTGCCAATGAACGATGCAAGGGCCCTCGCTGTCGGCATCGCGTCCCTGCTTCGCAACCCGGCGGAGGCGCGAGCGATGGGCGACCGCGGACGCCGGCGGGTGAAAGATCTCTTCACCATCGAGCGATCGGCGAAGGCTGTTGAGCAGGTGTATCTTGATTTGCTTTGCCCCCCCGTCAGTCCACGCTGACTTGGTTGACGTGGATCGGGACGAAGCTGTGCTGCAGGCGCGAGAATTCTAAATGACGATGCTGCCTGAACAACGGTGCGGGAACAAGCAGCGGAGAACGCTAAAATGATCCGAGTTGGCTTTGTCCTCCTGACACACTCTCATCCCGGCCAGGTCTTGCGCCTCGTGCGGGCACTCAACGAGCTCTACGATGCGCCGCCCATCGTGTGCCACCACGATTTTGGGCAATGCGCGCTGGACAGGAGCCAGTTTCCGGATCATGCCGCCTTCGTCGATCCGCATCTTACCACTTTCTGGGGTTGCTTCTCCATTGTCCCCGCAGCCCTGTCCGCGATGCGGATGTTGATGAACGGTAAGAACCCGCCTGATTGGTTGTATCTGCTCAGCGGTTCGGACTATCCCGCCGTATCTCCCGACAAGGTAGTGAGCACATTGGCGCAAACCCGCTTCGATGCATTTATCGATCATCGCGCGATAACGTATGCCGGCTATACCGGCGCTGGCCGGAGCAAAGGACCGGACGACGCCACCGGCTTCTCACGACGCTCATATATGGCGGTTGCGTACCGACGCTACTGCGCCGTAGCCGTGCCCAGACCGGCGCTCCAAAAGCCGTGGGCATTTCCTCCTGTGGGGCATTCCTACCTCTACCATCCAGCCTGGCGCGCTCTGGTTCCCGGACCATTTTCGAGTAACTTCCGCTGTTATGCGGGCGAGCACTGGTTCACCGTAAGGAACAAGGCCGCGTCCATTCTGCTAAACGGGACAATCCAATCCCGGCGCCTTCTGGCTCACCTGCGCCATCGTGAAAGCCCCGAAGAATGCTTCTATCACTCGTTGCTTGGAAACTCTCCCCTGGAGGTGAGTAGCAACAATCTGCGCTACATACATTGGCCGTCGCCAGACGCGTGGCATCCCAGCACTCTTTCGCTCGACCACTTACCTGAGATATCTAACTCGGGAGCGCATTTCGCGCGCAAGATAGCGCCCGGCTCGCCGCTGCTCGTGGAGCTCGACCGTATAACAGGCATTTCGCAAAGCAGCTTTGCAACCAGAATCAGTTTCGCAAATTCCTGATGATTCTGCTCAGTGTCCCACCGTCTTCGCCGACCCACGGGAGATGAAGTTGTGCCCCATCGAGCGTCTTGTGCTCGATGGATAGGAGGGGCACAGCAGTCTGAGGCGATCCTTGCTGTTGAAGTTACATTCTTGTTTCTTATCAGTCCCCCACCGGCGAAGCCGACCCACGCGGGATGAAACTGGGTGCCCCACCCTCGGCGTGCCTTTGTTTTTTGCGCGTAGGGTGGGTGCGCACGAGCGTCGATGACCTTACGCATTTTCAATATTTTACGAACCTGTTTTCTTCCTAGACCCTGATGTTACTCGGCCGTTTCAAGAGCTTGCCGATAATGCCTTTGCTTTCCTGGATCACAGCTCGGCCGCCCGGCCGAATTGCGGTGGTTGCAATCGCCCATGCGTAAGACACCAAAAGCCCGGCGACAAGCAGGATCAGGCCATGCATGTGCAGCACGCGCTGAAAAGCCACGCGCACACTGAGAATCGTGAATGCCGCGGCAACCAGTAGCGGAATCTGCTGCCAGCAGAGATCCCACGCGGTCACTGTGCCCTGGCGATGGACCACGGCGTATTGAATGGGAGCCTTAAAGACGAACTCCGTGAAGGCGTAGGCCGCCGCTAATCCGACCGCTCCGCCAAAATGGAGGCCGACGAAGAACGAAATAACCGTCAGAGTTGATGTGAGGACTCCGACACGGAACATGGGAGCGGTACGTCCGAGCGCGATGAAAATCCATTCCGTGGCATTGCTCAGCGGCTGCAGAAGCCCATTGATTCCGAGATAGAAAAAAATGGGCGCCACCGGAGCCCACCGGGCGCCAAAGACTAGCTGCACAAAATCTTGCGGCGCCGCAACCAAAGCAGCCATTGCGGGAACCGTGAACAGGGTGAGCTGGCCGGTGCCGCGCAAAAACATCGCGCGAAAGCGTTGCGGGTCCTCCTGCACGCGGCTCAACAGCGGCGTCATCACCCTGTAGAGCGGCCCGTTTATGTTCTGGATCGGGAAGTAGAGTAGCTTGTAAGCGCGGTCGTAGTACCCAAGCTGCACACTGCCTTCCTTTCGTCCGATTAAGACGTTATCGAGATTACGCGCGAAATAATTGACAAACGAAAAACCCGTCAGATTGGCTCCGAATATGCCTATCTCGCGCTCCACGAATCGCGCCCTCGGCTTGTTCGGCTTCCACGCTGCAAATATCCAGTAACCGGCGACTATCACCAGGCTCGAAACCGCGGAAGAAATGATCAGCGACCAGTAGCGCGCGCCGAGATACGCGGCCAAGGTGGCGCAGGCCAAGCCCGATACCGCGCCGAGCGTGTCGGATACCGCAAGCCCTCGAAAATTGAGATGCCGGTTGAGCAGTCCGCTGGGCACCGACATCAGGCTTCCCAGCAGCAGTGGGACACTCGCCGCCATCGTGATGAACAGAATGCGCCGGTCATGATAGAACCAGGCAACCGCGGGACTGGCGAGGATTGTAATGATCGCGCAGAGGATTCCGAGCGCTGCGGTTGTCCAAAACACCGAAGATATCTGTTCCTGCGAAATCTCCGCTCGCTGCACGATGGCCTGGCCATAGCCAAGGTCCTGAAACATCGAGACGAAGCCGATCACCGGAGTCACCGCAGCCACCAGGCCGAAATCCGTCGGTGCCAGCAGGCGCGACAAAATGACCACCGAGGCCATCTGCACCGCGATCCGGACCAACTGCGAACTCCCAACCAGCACGCCGCCGCGCACGGCGTGTGCAGCGAAACCGGGAGGAGCCGCTGACTGCCCCGGATCGGTGTCTTTTCTCGCCCGCTCACTAGTCGGCAGAGTCATGGTCCCGGCAAAAGACTGACTTGTATCTCCGATTTTCATCAAGATTCGATTGCCATGCTCGAGCCGATCGATGGCAGGCTATTGGACATGCGTCTGCGCTGGTATGAAGCGCGATCGCAAACTGGCACAGGGTCCATTAGGGCGAAACGATGAGCGTCGGTGTTTCGGCGCTCATTCAGGTTTTTTCCTTTCCGAAAGACACAACCACACAGCGATCACACCAGACGCATTCGACTCGAGACTGCGAATGAATTTGGATGCCTCCGCGCCGGAAATGGTTTTCATTGCTCGCCGGCGTTGTTGCCGCACTGCGGCTGTCGGCCGCCACCTGAACAACTCCGTCGTCTCAGCAGGCATCTTCACCGGTCTAAGGGGCAACCGGCGGTTTCCTGACTTTACGAACCCGGCTTATTCGGAAGGAAGAGGGGCGAAGCTTGGCAAGAATCGCGTGGGTGGACCGGGCCAGGGGATGGGGAATGATCCTGGTGATGGCTGGTCACGGGGACATTCCCTTTAGGCTGGCCCTCTCCTTCGTGCCGGTGCCCATCTTCTTCTTCCTTTCCGGGTATCTCTATCATGAGTGGAAATACAAAGATATCCGCCAGTTGATCCGGGTCAGGTCGCGCACCCTGTTGGTTCCCTATCTTGTCTTTGCTCTTCTCAACTACGCTGTGTGGGCCGCCTTTCATCCCGCACTGCTGTCTCACGGATGGGCGGCGGCTCTAGGGCCACTGGTGAACCAGGTACTGGCCGGGCGGCGCACCGACGAGGATCCATACCTTATCCCTTACTGGTTCATCCTTTGCCTCTTCCTGGTTGAAGTGCTCTACGCCCTGATCGCCAGGGCGGCAGATTCGCTCGCCGGGCTCATGGGCACAAGGTCACTGCGATGGAGAGCCGTGCTGGTCGGGCTGTTCACGGCGAGCGGGTTCATCTATGTTCGTCAGGGAGTCCCATTACCCTGGAGCCTCGATGTCGCGCTGATCGCGATTGCCTTCTACGCTACGGGACATTTTGCGCAGCTTTACAGCAGCAGATTCCATCACCTCTTCAGGAAACGCTGGCTGATCGCGCCGGCAATTGCTGGCCTGGTGCTGGGAGCGCTGAACATGGAAACCGCAGCCAGCCACCGGGTGGGACTCTACCATGCTTACTATCACGACTCGTTATTGTTCCTGGTGGGCTCATTCTCGGGACTCTACCTGTTCCTGTTCGCAATCTTCCGCATCCATGATTTCAAACCGGTACGTGTGATCGGACGGGAAAGCCTGACCTTCCTGGTTCTGCATTACCCCATCTTTCTGCCTATGGGAGCATTTGTCGACGGAGTCATCTTCCCGGACTGGCGCACCGCGCCCATCTTCGCCCACTCACCCCTGCTCCATTCTCTCGCCGTCCGCATTTTGAAGGCCCTCGTCGGCACGGCCATCACGGCAACAGGACTTGTCGTAGCCTATCTGGTGATTGCGCCCATCGCGACTGCGATTCACCGCCACACGGCCATCCTGCCTGGCGCAAGGAACCGCAGACCGATGAGCGACCCGGTTGGGGAAGCGATTGTCGTTCCCCGCATCGCGACGTCAAATGAAAAAGTTGATTGCGAAGCTGTTGAACCCGATTCCTTCGACACCAGGCGGGAAGCGCTGGCGGCCGGCGAAAGACCGGGGATCTCCCAGGTATCTCCGGAATTTGCCTCTCGATCGCAGCCCATCGCGATGAAGCGTTCCCCCCGAGTTTAGCGGCCTGTCCGCTGGTTGGCCGAAATCAATCCGTCGCGGCCACCGCGCTGAGAGCGGCTTTGGCCGCTTCGATCGTCGCAGCCACCTCCGCATCGCCGTGCGCGGTCGAGATAAATGCGGCTTCAAACTGCGAAGGGGGCAGCCACACGCCCGCATCCAGCAGCTCGCGATGGAAGCGCCCGAATGCCGCTGTGTCGGACTGAGCCGCTTCGTCGTAATTGGTCACCGGTCCCGGCGTGAAGAACCACGTCCACATGGACCCAACGCGGTTCATCGTAAGCGTCACTCCCGCGCTCGCAGCCTCCGCCGCCACGCCCTCCGCAACCCTCCTCGCCGTGATTTCGAGTCGCGAGTACACGTCGGCCCGATGCTCTAGCAGGTAGCTGATCGTGGCAATGCCTGCCGCCATGGCCAGCGGATTCCCGCTCAGCGTTCCGGCTTGATAAACCGGCCCCAGCGGCGAAAGCAGGTCCATAAATTGGGCTTTCCCACCGAATACGCCCACCGGCAGGCCCCCCCCCACAATTTTGCCCAGCGTCACCAGGTCCGGATCGAGCGAATAAAGCTCGCAAGCCCCGCCCAGCGCTACGCGAAAGCCGGTCATGACCTCGTCCACGATCAGCAGGGCCCCTTCGCGGCGGGTAAGCGCGCGCAGTGCGGCCAGGTAGCCGGGCAAGGGCGCAATGCAGCCTGCATTGCCCACCACCGGCTCCAGAATCACAGCAGCAACCGCGTCGGGATGAGCGTCAAACGCCGCTTCAACTGCGCCGAAATCGTTATAAGGCAGCGCATGGGTCAGCCGGGCGATCTCCTCCGGAACCCCGGCCGACCCCGGGATCCCAAAGGTAGCCACGCCGGAGCCGGCCTTCACCAGCAGCCCGTCGGCGTGGCCGTGGTAACAGCCCTCGAACTTGATCACGATCTTGCGCCCAGTGGCCGCGCGCGCCACCCGGATCGCCGACATGGTGGCCTCGGTCCCGGAACTGACAAAGCGCATTTTTTCAATGGCCGGATAGCACGCCACGATGCGCCCCGCAAGGTCGCACTCGGCCGCCGTCGACGCGCCAAAGCTGGTCGAGTTCCGCGCCGCCCGCTCAATCGCCTCCACCACCGGCGGAAACGCGTGCCCCAGGATCATCGGCCCCCACGAACCGAAGTAGTCGATATAGCGGTTCCCATCGGCGTCTATGAGCCATGCGCCCTCTGCCCGCTCGACAAATGGCGGCGCGCCGCCCACCGCGCGAAAGGCACGCACCGGCGAATTCACGCCGCCGGGAAAAAAGCGCTCCGCGCGCTGCTGAAGAGCCTGGGAACGGGTGTGGGTCTGGGTTTGATTTTGGGGAGACATGGTCGGTCCAGTATAGAAGGCGACGCACCCCGGATTCTAAATTCCCGGCTGCGTAGTTTCCGCGGACTACACTAATTTGCCTGCTTGCCCCCGCACCGCCGGGCCAGTCCTAAGCCAAATAAATTGACGCCGAGCGAGATGCCAATCAGCATCCCTGCGAAGCCGTGGGCCACATCTTTCGCGATCTGGCCGGAAGGGCGAACGAACAAGAGCAGCGACAGACCGCCACTCAAGCAGAGCGTGCCGAGTGCGATTGCGCGGCGAAGTTTGGAATCGAATTGGCGAAAGCGGAAAAGCATGGGCGGATCTCCTTTGACGTTTAATCGTTGAAGCGATACCAGAGCATCATGCCGATCTTCGTTCCCCCCATGGCCACGAGCACGGCGAACAGTTCCCAATCGATCCTGCGGTCGTGAATCACGTGATACTCGAAAAGGACGGTGAGGATGAGTGCGCCCACAATGCCGGCCAAGCTTGTCGACCGGCGGCGGTGCTCCAGAAAGCGCTCGTCCACAAATTTGCCGAGAAACGGAATCCGGCTTAGGATCGGATGGGTCATGGTTCGTTCTCCAATTGAAAGATCTGGTCGGTTGAACACGCGAAAATCCGCGAGAAAGTCAGCGCCAGCTCCAGGCTCGGCACATACCGGTTCCGCTCGATGGAGTTGATGCTCTGCCGCGAAACTCCCGCCGCCTGCGCCAACTCTTCCTGGGTAAGGCCGCGTGCCGTGCGAAGCTCTTTCACGCGATTGATAATGATGGACATCATGTAAAGCCGACTTTCCAATTCAGAATAACCAGACCAAAGACCAATGTCAAGCCGACTTTCCATTATCCCCCGAAATGTATTGGCGCAGTCCCCAGACTGCTCCAGCCCTGTGGATTTGCCCGTTCACCATTCCTGCTAGAATTCTTCTTCCGGACCTCCGCGCCGCGGCCAATACCCAAATACAGAAAGCCTGCCTGTGCCTGACCAGATCAAGCCCAAATCCGTCACCTATGCCGATGCCGGCGTTGACATCAGCAGCGGCGACCGCGCCAAGGAGCGCATCAAGTTCCTGGCCCAGAAGACCTTCAATCGCAATGTGTTAAGTGGAATCGGAGGCTTCGGCGCGCTCTACCGGATCGACAGCCAGCGATGGAAAAACCCCATCCTGGTCAGCTCGGCCGACGGCGTGGGCACCAAGCTCAAAGTAGCCTTCGAACTGGGCCTGCACCGCACCGTGGGCGCCGACCTGGTCAACCACTGCGTCAACGACATCGCGGTCCAGGGCGCGACCCCCCTGTTCTTCCTCGACTACCTGGCCAGCTGCAAGCTCGACCCCGACGTGACTGAAGACGTGGTCACCGGACTGGCCGATGCCTGCAAGGCCAACGGCTGCGCCCTCATCGGCGGCGAGACGGCCCAAATGCCCGGCTTCTACAGCGATGGCGAGTACGACCTGGCCGGCTTCATCGTAGGCGCCGTCGACCGCGACAAGCTGGTCACCGGCGCAGCCATCAAGCCCGGCGACGTGCTCATCGGTCTGCCGTCAACCGGCCTCCACACCAACGGCTACTCGTTGGCCCGCAAGCTCTTGTTCGAAGTGGCCGGCTATAAGGCCACCCAGTACGTGACCGCCATCAAGGAGAAGGCCGGCGCAGCGCTCATGAAGACCCACCGCAGCTATCTCCACCTGATTCAAAAGCTGGTCACCGCGGGCCTGACCACCGGCATGGCCCACATCACCGGCGGCGGAATCACCGAAAACTTACCCCGCATCCTGCCCAAAAACGTCACCGCGCAGATCGAGCTCGGCTCCTGGCCGGTCCTGCCCATCTTCGATCATCTCCGCGAGTTGGGCCAGGTCTCCCAGGACGAGATGATGCGTACCTTCAACATGGGCATCGGCCTCATCGCGGCCATTCCCGCCGCCAAATTCACGCGCGCCAAAAACCTGATCGACCGCGCCGAGGAAAAATTCTACGTCATCGGCCGCGTGGTCAAAGGCGAGCGCCGGGTCCAGTACACGTGAGCAGCGGGGTTAGCGGTGTTAACGCAGCTAATACTCGTTAGAAGTTCCAAGAGAAGCACTGTCATCCTGAGCGCAGCGAAGGATCTGCAGTTGCTCCTCGTTTTGTACGCTCTTCGCGTCATCTCAATCAGCCTTGGACATGAAACCGCCTGGTCAGAAACCCGAACACATGAATCGGATCAATGAACGGTAATCCCTCAGGAAAAGGTAACGTCCGCCTCGGCATCCTCCTCTCCGGCCGCGGCTCCAACTTCCTCGCCATTGCTGAGTCCATCCGGGCGGGAAAGCTGTCCGGCGCGGAAATCGCCATCGTCATCTCCAACGTCGCCGAAGCCCCGGGACTGGCCACTGCGGCTCAAATGAGACTGCCGCACGCTGCGTTTGTCTCCAAGGGCCGCACGCGCGCCGATCACGACGGCGACCTCCTCGCCTGCCTGCGCCAGCACCAGGTCGACCTCGTCTGCCTGGCCGGCTACCTGCGCCTGCTCTCGCCGGAATTTGTCGCTGCTTACCGCGACCGCATCCTCAACATTCATCCCTCGCTGCTGCCCGCCTTCCCCGGCCTCGAAGCCCAGCAACAGGCCTTCGACTACGGAGTCAAAGTGGCCGGCTGCACGGTCCATTTCGTCGACGACCAGCTCGACCACGGAGCCATCATCCTCCAGCGCGCCATCCCCGTCCTTGACACCGACGACGCCCACTCCCTCGGCCGCCGCATCCTCGCCGAAGAGCACATCGCCTACACCGAAGCCATCGCCCGGGTCCTCACTGGCGATTACGAGATTCGCGGCCGGCGCTACGCGATGCGAAGCCAGTAAACGCCGCGCGAACTTCACAGCCTGCGCAAACTCACTGCCGACTTGATTCCCCTGCGATTTGTAACCGGGCATGACTCTACAGCCTGGTGAAAATTGCCCGTTCTCAACCAACACCATCACAGTCTGATGAACTTCCCCACTTTGCTGGAGACGGATTCCCGAATGCTATCGTGTAACCGCATCTAGCCTCAATGCTGCGTGTGGAAAGTTCAAATATCTGGGTGCCCCACCCTCGCCGCGTATTTGTTCCTGCGGCTAGGGTGGGATTTGGTACCCGAAGCCTCTAACAATGCCTTTTCCATGGTCGTTCACCACCACGCCATTTCCGAACGCAGCAGAACCGGGCGGTTCGAAGCCAATTACTGCAAGCCGGCTCCAGAAGGCCGTCTCCCATCTTCGGTGCAGCGTCAAGAGCTCGCGCTTTTGTTCGTGACACACTGCGTACAATTTGCTGCCGGACGCGCACAATGAAAGTTGGAGAACCTCATGTCCGCCTCTGTGTGTCGGGGCGGTAATTCTACGCAATGGCAAGCGACTGAGCCAGCGCGCCCTCATGGAAAAAGGCTGGAGGCGTCAGAAACGCAGATGAGCTCCAGGGCCGGTTGACCGCGTGGCGGAATGCGGATTGCGCTGGTACGAACTCACAGGTCGATTTCTCAGCCGCAAGGCCGGTAACCCGAGGATGGAGACCACCGGCGTGTCAATCTGGCGTGTCGCCTCAACGTCCCGCTTCTAAAGGAGGGAGATTGGGAACGTTGCCGGGACGCTCGAGCTCATACTCTTTTGCCACCGAGAGGATTTGGAGCGTTTGTGCGTCGTCGGGGTCGAGATCGAGTATGTCGCGCAGTCGCCGGATCGCCTCTTGTGTTTTGCCGCGCTTACACAGAATGAGCGCGGCGTTGCGTTTGAAGATCAGATTCGTCGCATCCTCGGCGGCGGCCTGGTCGAATTTCGTCAGAGCGCCTGTGAGGTCGCCTTGCTTTTCAAGCTCCAAACCCGCGCTGTTCAATGGTGCAGCTTTTGCATCGTTGAGCGATTCGTTGTTCCTGGCCGCAATCAAATCCTTGAGCAGCTTCTGTGTTCGGTCCGCGTTTGCTGTATCGCCGCTATGGCTGTAAAGGCGATACAGACGATAGATCGCATCCTGATCGTTGGGTCTCAGGCGCTGCGCCCATTCGAATTCTGCAATTGCCATCTGCGGCTTCCCCGCATCCTGGTACAACTTGCCGAGCAAAGCGTGCGTAGTGCCGTTGTCAGGGTCAAGGGCCTCCGACTTTTCCAGCATCGGCAGGCTCTCCTCGGAGCGGTTCAAGGAAAACAGCGCCTCTCCCATCGCTCCATAGGCTTCAGGCCAGCCCTGATCGAGTTCCAGGGACTTCTGGTAGGCGCGCAGAGTCTCCGGCCATTTCTTCTGATCATAGGCATCGCGCGCTTTGAGACGCCACAAATCGAGTGATGATTCGGTCTTCCGATGAGGGTTGTCGAGCTCTATCTGTGCCTGCTGCTCGGACTCCGCGAATCTTCCCGCCCTGGCCAGCACGAGCGCGTAGTTGTAACGGGCTCCAGGAAGGTTCGGATCGAGCTTCAACGCGCTCGCAAGCCGGTCGAGTGCGCGGTCCAGGTTATCGAAACTGGCAAAGGCCAGGCCCGCGGAGAGATACGTAGGAGCATAGCCGGGCCGCAATGCAATGGCCGCGTCGAACTCAGCCGCAGATTCGACCGGCCGAGCCAGCAAAGCCAGACAAATACCCTTGAGTGCATGAATATCGCCGGCGTTGAAGGCGTTGGGGGCTGCCGTCTCCAGAATGGAGATCGCACCTTGCGGATCGCTGTCTTGAACCAGTTTCTTGGCGCGGTCCAGGAGAGCGGCGTCGGCGGAGATGACGTCCCCGCCTGCTGCCCTCACCGGATGTTGCTGAGCGGAGACCTGGACCGCGACGCCCTGGCTCGCCGTCGCGGCAAGAAGCATGAGGCCAAGAGCGGGAACGACCGAGCGCTGCATGCAACAAGGAAAGGAGAAACGCATGGCCAGATTCCAAATATTGCAAATAACGATCACAGCATAGCACTGAGCGGCGACACAGACGAGGCTGTGTCGCCGCGTTGGTGTTTCATGTTAATCAGCCGTTCTTGTCACCTCGCCGCAATCAAAAGGTTCCCGTGAAGCCCAACTGTATCTGCCGGGGGAACGACCCGTTTGCCAGACTGCCGATGACACCCATACCGCTGCCCACTCCGGTACTGGGATACGAGTAGTTCTGGATATTAAAGATGTTCAAGAATTCAGGACGGAACACGATATGGACCCGTTCGCCGATGTCGAAGCTCTTCATCAGAGAGAAGTCCACTTGGTCGAACGCCGGGCCGATTGCCGAGACGCGCCCGGCGTTTCCATAGGTGCCGGACGGCGAGGAAAAGACCGCCGGATTGAACCACTCGCTCTTGGTTGGATGGGAGACCTTGGCGCTTCCCGACTGATTTGCCCGGAATATCCCGAAGAACCACAGCGTATCGCCGATGTTCGCGTTATCGCCGTTGGTGGAGCTCATGCCGAGTGGGGCTCCGGAGTGCGCGGAGAGGTTGGTGTTGAGCTGCCAGCCGCCAAGAATCCACGAGCCGGCTCCGCCGGTGAGGAACGGCTTTCCCTTGCCGAAAGGCAGGTCCGCAACCCCCCAGCCGTAGTAGATGAGCTTGAGACTGTTGGCAGACTCTCCACGGTTGGCGTTGATGTCGTTGTAGATCTGGAAATCCGCTGCGCCTTGCGGGCCGCTCTCGGCGCCATACAAACCACCGGCACCGTTGTCCATGGCCTTGGACCAGGTGAGCCCTGTTCCGAAGGAGATCCCATTGTTGAGGTGCTCGTCGACCCTGGCCTCCATGGCGTTGAAGCTGGACGTTCCGCGGGAAGTCGCCTCCAGCGCCGTTGATGCCCAGGGAAACGGACGATCGAGACCGGCGCCGCCCGGCTCGGGCGAGTTGTTGGCATGGCCAGTGACAGGCAAATGGCGATCAATGCTGCCGACATAGGAAACCGATGCCACCAGGCTCGAAGTCAACTCCTTCTGGACTTCCACGTTCCACTGGTGCGAGTAGTGATCCTTCTGGTGCGGATCGTAGTACCATCCGAAGTTGGTGAACGGGGTGGCAGAAGAGGGGAGCGAATTGACCGTGCCCAGGTTGGGAACGATCGCCGACATGGTCTGAATCGGCTGTCCCGTAGTATTGAAGACCGGGTTCTGAGCACTGTTGTAGGGCCAGGAGAAAAGACGGTCGCGGATGGTCTGGATGCCGCCCGTAACGTTGTCGTAGATCAGCCCATATCCGCCGCTTACGACGACGCTGGGTTGGATCTGGTAAGCGAAGCCGAGCCGGGGGCCAAAATTCGTATAGATGGGATCAGGTCCGAGATTGGGGTTGGGATCGACGACCACATGGGCCGCATCGACCGCATTGCCCGCCGGAAGGCAAGGTGCATACACACCAGCTGTCGGATTGCACGGTGGAGGTAGCTTGCCGCCGGAGATGAGCCAGTTTCCCGTGTTGGGGTCCATCATCGCGGCTTGCGTTCCGAATAGCAGGTGAGGCGAGGACTCGCCATCCCAGCGCAGACCGGCGTTGACGGTGAGCCTGGTTGTAGCCTTCCACGTATCCTGAATGTAGGCCGAAGGAGAGACGACCCGCGATCCATTGTTGAGCGATTGTAACCTTGCTGTGTCGGGAATTCCCAACAGCGCACTCGCAAGGCTATTGCCCGTTTGAACCGGATTACACGGAGTACCCGTGCAAGGCGGATTCGGATTTTCAGTGGGGTTCTGAGAGAATTGGAAATAATCGGCGCCGCCCCTTGCGCCTGGCGTACCCTGGTTCAACTGCGGCATCTGTTCCTCGAAGCCCCAACGGAACAGATGCTTGCCGTGAATCCAGGTCGTGTTGATCGAGAAGTTGAGTTCATGGCTAATCGATCCGATTGGACCAAGCCCGCCCTCATTCTGGTAGCCTCCAAGCTGCATCTGGGGGTTGCCATAGGTCGTTTTCAGCGCGGAATAGAGTGCCACCCCCGCGGGGTCAACCCCAACCGGCTGTTCCCCTACAAGCGCGTTCCAGCGTCCGGAGTAGCCGAGGGTTGCGTCGAGGACGAGGTTGGTGGTGAAAGTGCGAGTGACCCCGCCGCCGTAGTTCCGGTCGTCGGCGCCTGAAGTGTTCTGGAGATGACTGGTAGCCCAGCTTGTATCGAGTCCGTCGATCGAGCTATAGCGCCCCCAGATCATGGTTTTCGGTCCAAAGTTCTGATCAATACGGAAGTTCAGCTCGGTGGCATTGTTGGTCTCAGGCTTGTTCAACAATGTATTCGCAACCCCCGGCTTGGCACCCGGGATGTTCGGAGTGTCGGCAAAATCCTTCAAGAACGTTTGCATCGTGGGGTCGATCATATCGGAGGGGACATGATACCCATCGCCAAGAACCGGCCTGTTGTAGACTCCAGCTTTGTCTCCCGGGGTGGTCTCAAATGGGTTGTATAACTCGTACGGTTGCGCGGACGCATTGGTGAAATCGCCGCTCAGTTCCGCCGCCGTGGGAGAGATATACGTGGCGCTGGCTGGCTTGACGTACCGCCATCCTTCATAGGCCGCGAAGAAGAAGGTCTTGTCCTTGCCGTTAAACAGCCTGGGAATGCGCACCGGTCCACCAAACGTACCCCCGAACTCGTTCTGGTGAAAGGGAATTTGTTTCGGGTTGTGGTTGGCGTCGAAGTCGGTAAACGTGTCGCGCGCGTCCAGGCTTTGATTCCGCAGATACTCCCAGCCCGAACCATGATACGTGTTGCTGCCGGACTTGGTGACCAGGTTCACCACGCCACCGAGGACTCCGCCAAACTCCGCGTCGTCGTTATGCGACTGGATCTTGAATTCCTGCATGGCGTCGATGATGGGCGGAACGTCGTAGGTGCTGGACAATCCGCCGGTATCGATGACGCCGTCGAGATAGTAGATGTTCTCGCGGTTCCACTGGCCCTGAGCCGCGGGATAGACGAAGGCAGAGCCCGGAATTCCGACGGCATTCTGGTTGGTTCCGTAGGTGGCGCCAGCGCCTGAGTTCTGCGAGTAGTTAGTCGGGTTGATTCCCGGCGCGAGCGTCAGGAGGGAGGTGAAACTTCTGCCGTTCAGCGGCAGATCGGCCACCGTACGGCTTTCTACCACGGTGCCAAGCGTTGCGCTCGTCGCGTCAATCAGCTCAGTGCTCGATGACACAGTCACCGTCTCGCTTGTCGTGCCGACCTTTAGCGTGAAGTCCTGTGTCATGTTCTGGTTCACATCCAGGCGGGAGGGCGGGCTGACCTCCGTATCGAATCCGGTTTTGCCCACCGTGAGCTTATACTCCCCCGGAGCTACCAGGGGGAAGATGTAGAGCCCCGCATCGTTGGTTGTAGTGGTCCGGCCCAGGCCCGTTTGCACATCCAGCAACGTAACGGTTGCCCCGGCTACGGCAGCTCCGGTTGAGTCGACGACGTGTCCGTTGAACTGCCCCGACGTTGACTGCGAGTAAACTTGGGGGCAAATCCAAAGGACCGCGACAATGGCGGCGACGATCCATTTGAAATTCACGTGAGAATGGCTGAGTGAACCGCCTTTCCGGGACTCTGCTTGCTTCCTTGCGCTTGATTTCTCTTTCATATGGTCTCCTTTTGAACTTACAGTTACTCTCAACATTCCGTGAATCACTTCTTTGTGATCGATAGAAAACTCGACGGGGGCTCTAAGGTTTTCTGCTTGGAGACGCCGTCCTTTTTACGTAAATCGGATCCTCGCCGGCCAGAGACTTCTTGCCCTTGATGCCATCCTTCTCATCCGCGAGGTAACTCCAAAACGACCGCGACTGAGCCATACGGAATTGCCTATGCACCTGCCCCAGCGGGCACGGCAACATCGCAACTCAGAAGGTGGTTGATGATGAGCATTTCCAATTCCTCATAATCCCTTTGAGCAACCAGCGCGGCAATATCCTCGTCGCGGACGCTGCGGGAGAGCGCCAAAAGGTGGTTGAAAATCGTGAGGCTGTTGATCAGATGTTTGGAAGCGACTGCCCGCCGCTGGGTGCGCATCGCCTTGATATCTAGGCCGGTGAATTCTCCGTTCTTGCCATAGTTGTAGCGATCGAGAAGTCGCACCTGATTGAATGCCCTGCGCAGATCAACTGACCCGAACGTCTTATCCTGATCGAATTTGAGTCCGTTCTGATCGTTGAGATGAATGGTGAAAAGCTTCTCATACGACAATGCGAACCCGATCTCATCGGAGGGATCGAGCCCGGCAAGAATCGCGTGCGCGCTTTCGATGTTGACTCCGACTCTGGCCGGATCGATAGTCCGATAGGCCAGGGCAATGGCGTGACCAGTTGTAGGGATATACGCGTGGTCCATGGGCTCATTGGGTTTGGGCTCAACGGCGATGCGAATCTTCGGATTGTACGCAAGCATGTCATCGATTGCCGCGACGATTCGGTCGACAGCGACCTTGCTGTCCTTTGATTCCCGTATGTAGGTTCCTTCGCGGGCCAGCCAAAGCACGATGAGGGGAGTTGCCAAGGCGTCGGCGATGTCGATGGCGCGGCGACTGCGGATCTTGGCATACTCCCGGCACTTGGGATCGTTCGAAGTATACCCGCCGTCAATCGTGCGTGGATCCTCCCAGAGGCGTGGAGCTACGAACTCAGCAGTCAGGCCTTCGCTGTCCAAGGTACTCTTCACTTCCTTTGCCTGCTTGATTACCTCCCCGTCACTGAGGTCGTTCATATCGGGAACGGCGTCGTCGTCGTGAAACTGCACGCCGTCAAATCCAAGATCTTTGTACTTCTTCAGCTTCTTTGCAAAGGGAATGCTTTCTCTCACAGAGGGGCCGAACGGGTCCGCACCTTCGTGAATGTTCCATGGGCCAAACGAAAAACGGAAAATTCCAGACATATTGCTCCTTTTCAAATGAAGACTTTAACTCTCGTATTGATGGACACATTTGCGTGGCCGGTCACGTCGTGACTCCATGGTTGAGCGCGCCCGCTCCCAATCTCTCCGCTCCTAACCGCAGAGAGCGCAGAGCCTGGTTGTTTCCATCCCATGGAAGTCAGAGCGGCGAGGTTGTCGCGCCGCGATGGCCCCGCTGCTCTGTTCTGCTTGCAGGGTCAGGCCGCTTTTCAGACAACCGGTTTCATACCGCGATAACCATACGGCAATGCAAGAAGGTTGGACTAGTTTCCTGGGTTACGATATCCTGTAAATAAATTACGTATTAACGTATTTCCGATTCGCTATGCATGAGCACCGGGAATCAGCCTCCGGCGCAACTGCCCTGGAGGGCAGCCCAGCGTCTTTTGAAACACCATTGTCATATGCTGGACCGAGGGATAGCTCAGATTTGCGGCAATTTCCTTGAGAGGAAGATTCGTCGTGAGGACTAGCTCGCGGGCGCGCTGCAACTGCAGCCGGCGAATCACGGACGCTATTGTGTAGCCGAGTTCGACGCAGAACTTCTTTTCCAGCCAGGAGCGGGAAACCCCACTCGCGGAAACAACGTCGTTGACCGAGATTCCCTCTGCGAAATGCCGCGAAATGTACTCCATAGCCTTCGCTAATCGAGAATCTTCAATTGCCAGCATATCGGTTGATGCTCTGGTGATAACGCCGAATGGATCGATGACAATTCGCTTCGTTTCTATAGAGCCTGGTTTTGTAATGAGCGTTTGAAGCAGTTTTGCAGCCTCGTATCCAAGACGTTTGGCTCCTTGTTCGATGCTGCTTAATAAAGGACTGCTGAGATTGCACAAGAGTTCGTCGTTATCAACGCCCAGTACCGCAACATCTTCGGGCACTCGCAATTGGCACTCTCTGCACGACTCCAGAATCTGACGACCACGAACGTCGTTCGAGGCCAGAATCCCGACTGGCTTCGGGAGGGATCGCACCCAATTGCCAATTGATCGTTGCAAGGAAACCCAGGTGGCCTCGCCGGTTGACTTCGCGGGATACACACTGCAAGAGAATCCCCGCCTGGCAAGTTCCGATTCAAACGAGTCTCGTCGTTCGCTGGACCATCCGTTGATTTGATTGCTGGGATAACCGCAAAATGCAAAATTGCGCAGTCCCTTCGAACTAAGATGATCCGCTGCGGATGCTGCGATGGCGGCGTTGTTGGTAAGGAAATACGGTATTTCAGACCCTGGAGGGTACCATCCGTAGCCGCTTCCGAAGGCAACAGCGGGAAGCCCCGATTTGATCACCGCTGCAGCAACCTGGGGATGGTCGAAGTTTGCGATGATGCCGTCGCCCTGCCAGGACTTGAGGTTGGGAAGCCTCTGGTCTTTGAGAGCGTTTTCTTCGATGTACACGTTCCATCGGGGTGACTCCTGAATATAGGTCGCCACGCCGGTCATCACCTTGGTGTCGTATGCCGACCGAACGTCGTAAATCAAGGCGACGCGGCGTGATCGTGCATCCGCCCTCCGCGCGCGATTGGGACGAGTTGGCCCGCGATCTCTCATTGACTCTCGCCGGTGATGGCAACTATACATGTTGTCCACATATGCGGAAAGCCGCTTTCGTAAAGAGCGTAGGTATCGATTGCGAAAGCAATATTGGCCGTAGTGGAGATATGAGGCCATAGCTCTTCTTCAGAAAGGCCTCAGAGAGAGAATCGCGATCTGGGTGTAGAAGGTGTGCAGTAGATTCGGGCTCCACAAGACCCGGACCGCGGCAGGAAAAATCACTTCACGGTTTTGAGGACAAGAACAGTAGCGAGCGGGTCGAGAGGCTTTCCGGGAAGTTGTATATCGAGGCCATCCCCGGCGCGGGTGAGCTGGAGGGGTCTGTGGGAAGGGTCGGCTAAGAGGTAAGCTCCCGTGACTTTTCGGGGAAGCTTGTCGAGATGAAACGATCCGTTCGGCCAGGTGAAGATCACAATGTAGATCTTGCCGGGAGAGGTTGTGGATCTCCAGTTCCATGCCGGTATGAACCTGGGTGTTCCGTCTTTGTTTTTATCGGTGGTGCTGAAAGCGCCAGCTTCCGAGCCAAACAGAGTCGGCTGGGTCTTGTAGATGGCTTCGCCGTTGACCGCCAGCCACTCGCCCATCTGGTGAAGCCGGTCGACTTCCGGCGCCGGTACATTGCCTTGGGCGTCGGGACCGATGTTGAGCAGGTAGTTACCGCCCTTGCTGGCAATGTCGATGAGGTTGCGTAGCAGGGTCTCAGTGGATTTGAAGTTGGTGTCGTGAGCCTTGTAACCCCAGGTATCGTTGATTGTCATGCACGCCTCCCAATCTCTGCCTGGGAAGCCTAGCGCAGGAATGTACTGCTCGGGCGTCGCTGTATCGCCCTCGTAAGTGCCTCCGAGCCGGTTGTTCCAAATGAGATTGGGATGTTGATTGAGGAGTTTCACAATCTCGGCGGCGCGTGCCGGCGTCATGTTCGTCGTAGGGGTGTCAAACCAGATGACCGCCGGGAAGTCGCCATAGTTGGTGAGGAGTTCCTTCAACTGTGGGATAGCCTTGGTATGCAGGTAGGTGTCGAAGTCACCATCCTGGGCTTTATCCCAGTGGTAAGTGGGAGGCTGGTGATCACCGGTCTTGAGTGCACTGGCCCCGGGCGAGGTCCAGTCCTGGTCCTGCGAATAGTAGAAGCCCAGCTTGACCCCTTGTTTGCGGCACTCCTCGGCGAGTTCCTTCAGCGGATCGCGATGGAAAGGCGTGGCGGCAACGATGTTGAAGGAGTTGGCCTTGGAGTCGAACATGGCGAAGCCATCGTGGTGTTTCGCCGTGATGACGATGTATTTCATGCCGGCGGATTTAGCCAGGGCGACAATATCGTGAGCACTGAATCCGGCCGGGTTGAACCGGGGGGCGAGGGCTTTGTAGTCGGCCACGGGGATGGATGCGGTGTTCATGATCCATTCGCCAATGCCGGGGATCTGTTCGCCGTCCCAGGTGCCGGCGGGGATGGAATAAAGCCCCCAGTGGATGAACATTCCAAAGCGGGCTTCGCGCCACCAGGCCATGCGGACGCTGCGCTGTGCCGCGCTCTCCGTATCCTGGATTGCCGCGGTAGGATGGTTGACGGGAGGAGTCTCACCCTTGCTGCCCTCGAGCTGGGCTTGCATCCTGGCGGCGTGGAAGGCGGTGATGGTCAGGATGAAAGCAGCGCCGGCGATGAGGCATCTCTTATACATGTTGACTCCTCCAGTTAGGCTGATTGTGAGAGATTTGCGAAGCAAGCAATCCTAGCTTACCGATGCAAGAAGAGTATGCAAAGCCGTGGGGCCAAATGGGGAGCTATTCGTTTCATCCCTCAAGACTGACCCAACTTCGATTCAATCTTCAGCTACGATCTTCACCGGACCCATCAGCCCGGAAGGCGCAAGCGGAGAGTCTTTGGTGAAGTAGTTCCAGGTGGTGAAGGTGTAGCGGCCTTGCGAGGGACGCTTCTCATGTTTGAGGAACCATTCCGGGAACTCCTTCAGGAAATGTCCACTCTTGAAATTCGGGTCGCCCTCGATCCAGAGTAGATCTTCCGGTTCCTGTTCGTCGCCAATAAGACGGTTGGCCCAGACATTGGTGACTGCGATCTCGATCAGGTTTTCGCCGGACCTCAAAGAGCTGCCGATTTCGATGCGCCAGGGCGAAGTCCACAGTACGCCGATCTTGATTCCATTCACGGTGACCGTAGCCAGGTAGTTGACGGCTCCGAGATCGAGGTGGACCTTTTGTGTCCTGGGTAGCGCCGCAAGATGGACAGTCTTTTTGTAAACCGCGGTGCCTGAGTAATACTTGATGCCGGGTTCAGGGCGGGTGGTCCAGTCTTCGAGCTTGTCGAATGCAGCCGAAGCGGGACCACCCCAGGCCGGATCGAAATGCACATTCCAGCGGCCGTCGATCTCAGCCACGGTTGTGAGTGTGGAAAAATTTCCGGCTCCGGTTTTGACCGGGCTCGCAGTCCTGCAGAAGATGACGAAAAAGCTCTGCGCAGAGTCAAAATCGAGTTGCAGGCTGGTTCTCCCGTTTTCAAACTCGAAGGCGGGCAGGTCGCGCGTCGTCCCCCAAATCGGATCCCACAGTTCGGGCTGCTTGCCTTCGACCGGGAAACTGCAAAGTGCGGTTCCCGGTGATCTAGAAATGTTTGCTACGAAATAGATCTCGGTGCTTTTGCGACGGCGATGAATACTCTCCACGTCGAGAGATCCGTCGGCCACTTTAAAAGTTGCGCTGGTGCTGTCGGAGACGGGGACGATACTGCCGGCTTGCAGCAGTGTCTGGCAGCGCCACAGATAGCTGAACCACGCCTTGCCCGGCTCCCACCAGGTCTGGTTGCGGCCAAAGTGGACGCCCCACTGGCCCATGGCGTTGCCCGGCTTATACTCGGGTCCCCACGGCTGCTGCACGAAATGATGCACGTTCATTCTGTTGACTCCGGCGCAAAAAGCCGAGTCTCCAATGGGCTTGTTCCATGCCGGATGCTCATTCCAGCGCGCGAATTCGGGAGCGGTAGTGAAGGCCTCGGCGCCAATGATGCGCCGATCAAGTTCATGCGAGCAGGAGATGATGGGATCGGCGGCGACAGGACTCCATTTGTCGGCGCTCGTCCAGAACTCCATATTCGGATGGTCCAGAAATTTGACCACCTCTTCGATCTCCCATGGGCCGGTGTAGGGTTCCGCGACGAATTGCAAACCCGCTTTATGGCAAAGCGCTCGCGGCGTGGCCCAGTAGCAATCACGAAACAGGTCCTTCACCGTGCGCTGGAAATCGGCGTTGAACGCGTCGGTAGCGCGCTTGCTTCCCAACGTCCGGCCCGCGAAGACGGGGAGCCAGGGAAGAATGTCGTAGCCGCGGCGGTTCTTGAATTCCTCCGCCATCCTGGGCGTCCAGTTTGGGTCGCCCGCTTCATAGCTATCGAAGTAAAGGGTGCTCAGCGCCGTGCCGGCCAGATCGCCGAGATGCTTCTCGATCTCGCCCAGCACATGCTGCACATGGAAGGATACGGCTTCCTGGCTCATCTTGTCGCATTCCATGCCGATGGCATCCCACTGGGCGGGCTGGATCATCGCTCCGGTCGTGGTGTGCCCAAAGCGATAGATGGACCACTCGCCCTCAGGCACATCCCAGGTGATTTGCCCGTCGGCGCTCATCATTGCGGTGAGATCGAAGATCTGGTCGCTTGTGGGGATGCCTGTGGATGGCAACGCAATCACCGCGATGTCGCGATAGTACGTTTTTCTTCCTTCCACCTCAGGCGCGGCGATCTTTCCCAGCGATGGAATGTAAAGCTCAGGAAACTGTGAATGCGGATGGGGATCGACCACGGCCCTGTTCAGCGTGATTGCGATCCGCTTGCCGCCCTGCACCTTCTGCTCAGACCAGATAACCTCCTGCATGGCGAGTTCCGGAGTGATCCATGTGCCGCCGCTGCTCTCACATCCAGCGCAGTTGTGCAGCAGGAGATCCAGACCCAAGCGCCGGCATTCGCCGGCCGCGTGGCGAACCATCTCCCACCACGGTTCAGTCCAGGTGACGATCTCCGGCGTGGGGCTCTTGAGGATGACACCGGACCATGGGATCAGCGTGTCCGCGAGGCTAAAGATGGTGGCTCCGCCGATCCCCGCGTCCTTCATCGCTTCGAGGTCGCGGGTAATCCCATCTTTGCTGATGTTGCTGCCCATCCACATCCAGAGGGCGTAGGGCCGCGTGGCGTCGGGTGGGTTCTTGAATGCGATGGCTAGATCGCTCACCAACTCAGGCATTTCCCAGGGTGCGACAGCGGCGCCCATGGCGCGTAAATAAAGCGGGAATCCTGCCGTGAGGGCGAGGAAGTCTCTTCTGGAAGCCTTCATCTGTTCAAAATCCTTGCTTCGCACGGCTGGCCCGCATGAGAATGCCGGCGAACCATGCCTGTAATCGGAGGACGCTACGGTGGTCTGTCAACCCAACCCAATTCTGCTTCTCAAGTCTTTCATTCTCTCACTCAGCTTGACGCCCCCCGCGCTTTGCTTGTGAAAACTCGTCCGATAATACAATACTCGTTCTGTCTGGCAACGTTTGTCTCCTGTCTTGATACCGCCTTCTAGGGCTGCGAAGCATTCATGCCAACGGTTGACTACCGCTCATCGATTGAAGACATCCGCTGTTTGCTCCCGCACACTGGATTCAAAAGATGATTTGTCTCCCACGCCATGCTCGGAAGAGTGGGAGACAGGATTCAATTCAAGCGCGTGCTGACTAGTTTTCCGGCGTATTCTACGTCGACCGGCATGGTAGCTTTTTCTATTTGCCCGGATCCGACCACAACCGATTCGAAGCGCCTCTCGGAGCGCATCCCGGAGAAGCCTCCTTCTCGTTTCCCAATGGTCAGCTTCCGGCTTCGATCGTCCCATTGGATGGGGATGATGCTATACGAGCCCTTCTCATAGTTGTAATTTGTGCCTTCGCCCTCATAGAGCGAGAAGGTCGCGTCGGCGCCGGGATAGACGCGGATCTCTATCGGCGCGTCGGGCTTTTCTCCCGTCCACTGTTCGGTGGGCCCAAGCGGGACAATCGATCCGGCCCGCACAAACAGAGGCATTTCGTCCAGCTTCGCCGCGGCCTTTATGGTCTGCCCGCCTTGAAGCTTTTGGCCAGTCCAGAAGTTTACCCAGCCCGAGGTGCACCTGGGCAGGTAGACATCCCAACTCTGCACTCCGGGCGCTAGCACGGGCGCCCCCAGAAATCCCTTGCCGAACATGAACTCGAATTTCTGCTGGAGCGCGGTCTCGTCTTGCGCAAAGTCCATTACCAGCGGGCGCAACAGCGTCGATCCATGCATGGTAACCTGCGCCGCCTCGGAGTAGGTGTAGGGGAGCATCCGGTAGCGAAGGTCGATATACTTGCGCGTGATGCTCTCGACTTCCGGGCCGTAGAGCCAAGGTTCGGTCGCCGTCAGCCAGCCGTGGACACGCATGAGTGGCGTGAACGTCGAGAATTCGAGCCAGCGCAGAAAGCGCTCGTGATATGCCGGGTCGGCGAATTGACTCGCGCCTAGCCGGAAGAATCCGCCAGTGTCGGTCGTCCAGTAAGGGAGCCCGGAAGCGGAATAGTCCAGGCCCCGGTGATTTGCCGCTTCAATGATTCCCAGCTACACACACCGCATTTGGAATGACCTGACCTTCACGGCCTGCCATGCCTCATGTCGCTCGGTGGTCGACGGGCAGCTCTTCAACTCGGACCTGTAAGAACTGAATTGCACCTTAGAAACGAGGAATCTAAATTACCATTTCAATGAAAGGCCCCTGCACCGCGGGTCTTCCATTTCGGTTGCGACGCCATTGCAGCGGCTATCTTCGACTTCGACATCCACTCCCTGGTGGAGGCACCTATACCTGGGGTCTCGCGTCGCCGTCACTGGGCTGTCGAAAAGAGACTTGCAACGAGAGTCTTCCGCCGCAATCGCCAATACTCTGCACCGATGCTCTTCCATTCGCTTGTCCTAGCCTTTCCGCTGGTTGGTGCGCCGGTCGTTTTCATCCATGACCAGATAGCCAGTTGACGCGGCGGTGGGGATGCAACCCCCTCAATAGTGAACCCTCCGCGGGTTCCGGATTCAATCCGAGTCGGGCCGTTGTCTTCCTAACGTAGCGGGGATGACTCTTGAGGAACTCGCGCTGCCAGCGGCGCCAGCGACGCAGATTGCTTTCGAGCATCTCGCAACGCCCGCAGCACCAGTGTTTTAAACTCGGAAGGGCGTGTCTGTTCCGAATTGCTCACAATTTGAGGATTGCATCAGAATTCGCGGGTTGAAACGGCTCATGCACTCGCCACGCGCAGTTCCGCTTCTCTTGGGTCGGACTGAACGCCAAACCTCATGGGAAGCGATCTCGCTCTGCCGGCGCGAGCCCGCTGGAAAGCAGCCATATACGACTGCGCTACCCGTTTCCAGATCATGGGCCGGGCATACACGTACGCACGTTGGCGCATCGCCTGTCGGGCCAGATCGTTATCTAGGAGCGCCAAGGTGGCTGTGGCGATAGCGCCCGGGGTGTCAAACGGCACCAGCGCTCCGCGTTCTTCGTCCAACAGCTCCGCAGCGTGCCAGTAAGGAGTGGAGATGATGGCCTTACCTGCGCCCATGGCGTATGCCAGGGTTCCCGATACAGCTTGCGCTTCATGACAGTAAGGCGTGATGTAGATGTCCGCAGAACCGACCAGCGAAGCCATCTCACCTGGACTGACAAACCGGTTGACGAACAGCACCTGCCGATCCACTCCCAGCTTCTTCGCCAGGGCCTGTAACTCAAGCCTGTAACGATCCCCTTCGCGAGCTCGGATATGCGGGTGAGTGGCGCCTGCAATCATATAGACCGCGTTGCTGTGAGTGGCGAGAATGCGCGGCATCGCTTGAATCACGCTTTCGAATCCTTTATTGGGAGACAAAAGCCCAAACGTGAGGAGGACACTTTTGCCCTGGCAACAGAAGGCTTCCTTGTAAACTTCGGGTGACTCAAAAGGCAGGTCGGGGATGCCATGAGGAACGAGGTCAATCTTTGCCGCCGGAACCTTGAAAACCTCCTGCAAAACGCGCGAGGAGTATTGGCTCATGACGATGAGGCGCTCGGAGCGCGCGGCAATCTTGTGCATCACAAGCCGTTGATCCAGGTTTGGTTCACGAAGTACCGTATGAAGCGTTGTGACCACCGGCATCTTGAGCCGCTTCAGCAACTCGATGATATGGTTTCCAGATTTGCCTCCGAATATTCCGTATTCATGCTGCAGGCAAACCAGGTCGATATTCTCCGCGTTCAAGAATTCGGCGGCGGCCCTGTAGGACGCGAGATTGCCTTCGCTAATCTCAAATCGCACTCGCTCGGGGTACAGGTAGGATGATTGCACATCGTTGATTGCTACCACCGATACTTGGGCCGCTCCGTATTCGGCTGCGATCGCGTTACACAAATCGGTCGTGAAGGTCGCGATCCCGCACTGCCTCGGAAGGTGATTCCCGATCACCGCAATCCTGATCGGCCGCTGGGTGCGCGGCGCCAGCTGAAGAGAAGAAGCTGGATTGACTCCAAATATCTTGTGCCGCGTTTCAGGATAGTTGAGACGGCTTGATTGCGAACTCAAAGAGTTACTTGAAGCGGCCATTCCGCATGTCTCCCATGATTATCGGTCGTGATCGAAAACACTATAAGCCTTCGAAGGGGCGCAGAATCGCTTCGCGATTTCAAGGGCTTTCTCAGAATCTGTCGTTGAGCAGACTTGAGCCGTTGACCTCCGCTCTCCTGCATCTGTAGTTTTCCACATTCAATTCGAAGACACTGAGCAATCGTGCACATTACGGACTCCATCGTTGGAGCAGTGAAGCCATCAGTTCGTTTCTAAACAAAGGTGCAGACCGCGGACTGCCCACAATTGACCGGACAGCCTGTTTTTTCTCTTGGATAGTACTTATGGCGGCTGGATTAGTCGCCGGAGCAGGCATCTCGGCGGCCCTTTCTTGTCGAGCACAATGCAACATTGCAGCGCGCAGCGGTGAGCGATCAACGGACATGGAGAAGTGATGACTGGAAACAAGCACAACCAAGAAGGAAACAGTAACAGCACCGGTGAACCGGATCCCGGGCCATACTGGAGACGGATGCATCGCGACTGGCGCTTCTGGATAGGCGCTGTCGTCATGGCCGCCGCGCTCGCAATCTATGTATTGAGCGGCGATCTGGCGTGGGTTCCAAATGGGCATCGGCAATCTGCGATGCCTGCGACCTCCGCTTATTGAGTCGGGATGACTGGAGACGGACAGCGATCAATGGGCAAAGCACAGTTGTATCCTCTCCGGTTCGATCCAATCTATCAGTATCGGTTGTGGGGCGGTCGCCGTTTGGCCAGGCTGTTGTCCGCGCCGCTTCCGGACGATGGACCTATCGGTGATGCGTGGTTGCTGAGCGATCGCACCGACCACCAGAGCATGGTTTCGAAAGGTCGACTCAAGGGCCAGACGCTCGGGCAACTGATGGAGCAGTTCCGGGAACCGCTGATGGGCAAGCTGTCTTCGCGCTTTCACCGCTTTCCACTGCTGCTCAAGTTTCTGGACGCGCACGAGATGCTTTCTGTTCAGGTACATCCCAGCGACGCGCACTCCGAGCTGATTCCGGCTGGAGATACGGCCAAGACCGAAGCGTGGGTTGTGATCGAAGCCGAAAAGGGAAGCCAAATTTATGCTGGCCTGAAAGTGGGCACAACTGCTGACAGTCTGAAAGAGTCTTTGCACGACGGAACCATTGCGGAGCACCTTGTGAGCATTTCCCCGATGTCGGGCGATGCAATATTCATCCCAGCAGGAACCGTTCACACTCTGGGAAACGATGTGGTGGTTTTCGAGATTCAGCAGAATAGCGATGTGACTTTCAGGCTTTACGATTGGGGCCATATCGACCCGGATACCAGGGAGCCGAGGCCGCTCCAGGTAAATGAGGCATTTGCCTGCATACAGTTTGGAGCGAGCGACAGTGGCCTGGTCGCGCCCATCGTCGAGACTACAACGCCTGTTGAGCGCGAGAGGCTCTTCGATTGCCATGCCTTCATGTTGTGGGGGTTCTTGGGCAAGAGTCGTTCACAGTCGGGGCGGAGGCAGAGCCTCGTGCGTTGGTTGGCATTGAGGGATCAGGCCATATTATCCATGATGGAAGCCCCTACGCGGTCGGCAAGGGAGATGTTTGGCTCATGCCGGCCGAGGCCGGGGCATGCGCGTTTCAACCCAGCGAAGCGGTGACCCTGCTGGAGATCGCGATCCCTTGACGGTTGAAGAAATCCTAAATGCAACTGGACTCCAGATTTGGAGATGAATGAAAAAGCTCATCGTGTTCGATCTGGACGGCACGCTCGCGCCCAGCAAGTCATCTCTCGCTCCACAGACTGCGGGGCTGCTGCGCGACCTGTTGCGCATGATCAAAGTGGCGGTGATCTCCGGTGGCGCCTGGGCGCAGTTTGAAAGGCAGCTCCTTACCGATCTTCCCCACGACAGTCTTCTGGGGAATCTGTCCCTGCTGCCAACCTGCGGGACAAAGTTTTTCGAATACAAAGAAAAGTGGACGGAACTTTATTCGGAGGATCTTACGCCTCAGCAGAGAACCAAGATCATCGACTCTCTAAACAAAGCGTCGGAAGGGGCCGGCTATCACGCCGAGAAAGTATGGGGGGAGGTGATTGAGGATCGGGGAAGCCAGGTGACTTTCTCTGCTCTTGGTCAGCAGGCCCCTTTGGCGGAGAAAGAAAAATGGGATGCCGACTTTGCCAAGCGGAAGAACGTTACAGCAATTCTGGAGAAGCTTATTCCGGAGTTCTCCATCCGCATGGGCGGTGCAACCTCAATCGATGTGACCAAGCCGGGAATTGACAAAGCCTACGGCATGGGGAAGCTGCGGGACACTCTCCACCTTTCCTTCAAAGAAATGATCTACATAGGCGATGCGTTGTTCCCTGGGGGTAACGATTACCCGGCGGAAGAGGCGGGTGTTGTGTCGATCCCCGTAAAAGGCCCTGACGATACGAACGTTGCCATCAAGACGATCCTTGCTTGCCTGGGCGACAAGTGAGGCTGGCTGATGAAGCAAGCCGGCGAGGAGATTCGATGAGCGACTTCAAGTTGAAACGCCTCGGCATGATCATGGAGCCACGGCCCGATAATCCGCATGAAGTGGAAGGTGTCCTGAATCCCGGAGCCGTACGCGGTCCCGACGGTGAACTGTACCTCTTCCCGCGAATGGTCGCAAAGGGAAACTATTCGCGCATCGGAATTGCGCGTGTGCAGTTTAATGGAGCCGGTGATCCGATAGGCGTGGAGCGGCTTGGCATCGAACTGGAGCCCGAGTCCGAGTACGAATTGCGGCCGGGAGGCGGCGGCTGTGAGGACCCCCGTGTCACGTTCGTTGAGCCCCTCAAGCGCTACATCATGACGTACGCAGCATTTTCGCCGCGGGGACCGAGGATTGCGATGGCGGAATCCGCGGATCTCTTCCACTGGAAGCGATTGGGATTGGCAGTCTTCGCGCCATGGCATGGCATCGACCTGGCCAGCGTGGACGATAAAGACGCGAGCCTCTTTCCTGTTGCGATTCCTAACTCGACCGGAGCACTGGAACTCGGTTTACTGCATCGTCCACTGTTTCAAGGTACGCGGCCTGAGGAGACCGCTTGCCATGCAGGATCGCGTGAAGTGGATCTGGACCGGGAGAGCATCTGGATTTCCTACTGCCCGGCGGCCTTAAAGAGCCTTACTCCGGATTGCCTCGGTCAGTTCACATCTCAGCACCGATTAGCAACCCCCGTGTCGCCCTGGGAGCGGCTCAAGATCGGCGCTGGAACTCCTCCCATCTTGACGAAGCATGGCTGGCTCATTGTTTACCACGGCGTAAGCGAAGTGGCGGGTACGGGGGGCGGTCACCATCTGTGCTACTCGGCAGGAGTGATGGTGCTCTCAAAGCAGCATCCACGAGTAATTCTTTATCGCTCGGTTCAGCCGGTATTGACGCCGTTTCTTCCCCAGGAACGCGATGGGATTGTCGCAAATGTCGTATTCCCTACAGGCATCGACCGCCGCGACGATCTTGGCACTCCGGATCGTCTCGACGTTTATTACGGGATGGCGGACAATCGGATTGGCGTAGCGCGCCTCGACTTGCCCGAACACATACTGGCGGGGGCTGTCGCAGACACGCCTGAGGCAAACGTGTAGGTTGCTATACTGGTTCCAGAATTGCCCGGAACCGCTCGCGCGTCGTTGGTCCGGACAGATCCATGACGTCGAATCCCGCGAGCTGCCCCTGAGCGGCATCTGCGTATAGCTCGACTCGGAGATGATCCAAAGCGAGGCAACACGGAGAAACGTCGGCTTGGGATGGCGCCTTTGGATCGTTCAATATCTCCCCTCCATACCGAGTCCAAGAAGCGGAGGCCGGCTATCGCAATCCCTATGCGATCGCGGTCTCCGCTTGGATCGCGTTCGAATGGGCTTTAACTGTCAGTGAACATGGCTTTCTGCGGATGTCCCTTGGCAAGCGGAGCCGGGGCGGCGGCATCGCTGAAGTCCTTCGTCCACTGCCAGTTCCTGATCTCAGGCATATCCTCGAGATGCTCGCGGATATAGTCGTGGTGGCGCTGCAATTCCTGGTTGAAGAGGTTGATGGCATGTTCTGCCTGCGAACGGAGGCGGGGGATGTGCTTCAATGCGTCGAGCGCAAGATGGAAGCGGCTCATCTCGTTCAACACCACCATGTCAAACGGCGTTGTTGTAGTTCCATGATCCATATATCCGTGCACATGGAAGCGGCTTTCATTGGAGCGCCCGTGAACAAGGGTGTGGATGAGCCAGCGGTTGTTGTGGAAGGCAAAGACGACCGGCGCCGTTTCGGTGAACAGCTCGTTGAACGACATTTCGTCCATCCCGTGCGCGTGCTTGTCGGGAAACATCAGGGTCATCAGGTCGACAACGTTGACTACCCGCACTTTGATGCCGGGGACGTGCTTCTGCAGCAGCCATGAAGCCGCGCAGGTCTCGATGGTTGGCACATCGCCCGCGCAGGCCAGCACGACATCCGGATCCCCGCCTTCATCGTTGGTTGCAAACTTCCATGTAGACGCGCCGCGCGAGCAATGCTCGAGAGCCTCATCCATGTTCAGCCACTGGAGCTGCGGTTGTTTGCCGCAGGTGACAACATTGACGTAATTGCGGCTGCGCAGGCAATGGTCGAAGACGCTGAGGAGGCAGTTGGAGTCCGGCGGATAGTACACCCGGATCACTTCGCTTCTGCGCGCCAGCGCATTATCCACATACCCGGTTGCCTGGTGACTGAAACCATTGTGGTCGTTGCGCCATGCATGACTCGTGAGAAGAACATTGAGAGACGCGAGCGGCCGGCGCCAGGGAAACTCGCGGCATTGCTCAAGCCACTTTGCATGTTGAGTTGTCATCGAATCAACCACCTGCGCGAATGCCTCGTATGACGACCACATGCCATGACGGCCCGTGAGCAGGTAGCCCTCAAGCCAGCCCTGGCAAAGGTGTTCGCTCAACACTTCCATGACGCGGCCGTCCGGACCCAGTTGATCGTCGATGGAAACAATCTCGGCCATCGAGCAGCGCTTTGTGGCTTCGAAGATTGAGTTGAGGCGATTGGAATTCGATTCATCGGGGCAGAACATGCGGAAGTTGGTCAGATTCATTCGAAAGATGTCGCGGAAGAAATCTCCCAGTTTGCGCGGCGCCTCGGCAAGAACCTGTCCGGGACCAGGAATTTCAAGCGCATAACCTGTGAAGTCGGGTAGCGCGAGAGTGATCAGCTCGCGGCCGCCATTTACGTGTGGGTTGCCGCCCATTCGCCGGTTGCCCAGCGGCGAGAGAGCGGCGAGCTCGTCGATGAACTTGCCGTTTGCGTCGAACAGCTCCTCGGATTTGTAGCTCTTCATCCAGGCTTCAAGGATCTTGAGATGTTCAGGATTGTCTTTAACCGATGCGAGCGGGACCTGATGAGCGCGGAATGTGCCTTCGATCGGCGTTCCATCCACTTCCTTGGGGCAGGTCCATCCCTTGGGTGTGCGGAATATGATCATGGGCCATACTGGTTGCACTTTAAAGCCGTTCTTTCGCGCCTCCTGCTGAATTCCACGAATCTCGGCATAGCAATCTTCGAGGGCTTGAGCAAGCAGTTGATGTACAACTTCGGGATCGTCGCCCTCGACAAAGTACGGCTTGTAACCACGACCTGCATAGAGTGCCTTCAAGTCTGCATCGCTTGTGCGCCCCTGTGCGGTCGGCCCTGAGATTTTGTATCCATTGAGATGGAGGATGGGCAGGACGGCGCCGTCACGAACCGGATTGACGAAGTTGACTGACTTCCAGCTCCCTTCAAGCGGGCAGGTCTCGGACTCGCCATCGCCGACAACACAGGCCACGATCAGGTCGGGATTGTCGAAAGCCGCGCCGAATGCGTGCACCAGCGAATAGCCAAGCTCGCCTCCTTCATGCATCGAATTCGGCACGTGCGGCCCGCAGTGGCTCGGCACTCCGCCCGGAGTCGAGAACTTGCGGAACATAAGCCGCAGCCCGTCTTCATCGTGCGTGATCTCCGGATGAACCTCGGTGTAAGAGCCTTCCAGATAGGAACATGCATTGAGCGAAGGGCCACCGTGTCCCGGGCCGGAAATATAGATGACATCCGCATTGTGTTCTTTGATCAGCCGGTTCAGATGGATGTAGATGAAGTTCTGTCCAGGCGACGTTCCCCAGTGACCCAGCAGCCTTGGCTTGACCTGCTCTGCCTTGAGCGACGTGCGAAGCAGGGGATTGTCAAAGAGGTAGATCTGCCCAATGCAAAGATAGTTTGCCGCCCGCCAGTACCGATTCATTTTGTCGAGCAACTCGGGCGAGAGCGGTCCCTTGGGCTTTGGAGCTCTCTGCTCGTTCCTGCCGTTGGCCGCAACCGCGGTCGACAGGCTCACGTCGAAGATGAACCCCGATGAATTGCCAAACTGATCGAAGTTCTTGCTGAAGGGCTGAGGCGTCTCATCCTTCTCAACTTTAATGGGTACTTCGCTGGTGGCCATGGTAACGTAACCTTTCTCGCTTTTCGCTACAAATCCGGGCAGTGGCGTTAGGACCTGAGGTTGCTTGTATCGACGGTGACAGGACGCGGCTTTACTTGGCAAGCATCTTACGGATTGATTTCAATTCGGCCCGATGCTTCTGCGTTGTTGCAGGATAGGACGGTTTCAGTTCCCTGAGCGCGTCAAGAACGATTTGAGAAACGATCAGGCGCGCGTCTTCCTTATCGTCTGCGGGAACTGCATACCAGGGAGCGTGATTTGTGCTGGTCGCGCTCAGGCACTCTTCGTAGGCCTTCACGTAGTCCTTCCAGAACTTTCTTTCATGAATGTCCGCAAGGCTCAACTTCCAGTTCTTGTCCGGATCGTCGATGCGCGCCAGAAACCGCTTCCGCTGCTCTTCCTTCGAAAGATGCAGGAACACTTTGACGACGCGCGTGCTGTTTCGATCGAGGTGTTTCTCGAAGTCCACGATGGAGCGATACCGATCGTCCCATTTCGACTTATCGTGCCGAAGGTGTTTTGAGAGCCCTTCCCCGCGAAGTTCCTCCGGATGCACACGGACGACCAGTACTTCTTCGTAGTAAGAGCGATTGAAGATGCCGATGCGGCCGCGCTCTGGCAGACGGCGCGCGGCCCGCCACAGGAAATCGTGTTCCAGTTCTTCGGCGCTGGGTTGCTTGAAGCTGGAGACTTCGCATCCCTGCGGATTGACCCCGGACATAACGTGCCTGATGGCGCCATCTTTGCCTGCCGCGTCCATGCCCTGGAAGATGAGCAGAAGCGCATGGCGGTTGGATGCGTAGTGAAGTTGCTGCAATGCGCTGAGGTCCTTCACGTGCTCTTCAAGCAGCTTTTGATATTGCTTTTTTGATTTGGTCAACGCCGGCGCGGCCGTGGGCCATTCGGTAAGGTCCAGCTTCTTGCCAGGCGGCACGTGATAAGTTTTTGAATCAATGGTCATGGTGTTCGCCTACCGCTGGATATCTTGTTGGATGCAGGCAATTCACCCGGGAGCTAGCGGTGAAGGGACGAATCGCGCCGATGGTTGAACCCCTCCGAATCAGTATCGACTCGGATCGATCGGGAATCTGAGCAGTTGTGCTCAAGAAGGGCGGAAGTGAGAGCGTCCATGAAGCTGTGTTTAAACTTTGAAGATCTATGCACCATGCTAGCCACGCACCATGCATGGAGGGTGTTCGGACTTACAGAAATCTCGACCGGCGCCGGTGAGGGGCGTAAACTGTTTGGAGTCAGTATTCAAATCGAGGGAATTTGTGCAGCGGACTCCATTCCATCAGTATGTCGAACGAGTTATCGATCTCACCGATGCAGATGCAAATCAGATTCTCAACCTCTCAATCGAAGAGGCCTCCGCTCTGCTTCGCGATCAGACCAGCGATGCAATGCTCAGGGTTGCAGGCTCGTTTGCTCTGGTAGCGCAATCGGGCAAGACGGTGAGACTGGCTCGGTCCCTGGATCGGCCCATGCGCTACTTCCTCGCCAAACGGTCCGAGGGTCCGATACTGATAGTGGCATCCCGCATCGATACGATTCATGAATGGCTGGAACGGGAAGGCCTCGGCACGCAGTTTCATCCCAGCTATACGCGGATGGTGCCGGCTCATCATGTGGTCGAGATTCAACTCATCGGCTGCCCCGATCCAGACCCGGTGTACACTCGGTTCTTTACACCGACGCTTGGCGCGCTTCCTCCCGATCTCGATCGCATCGGCGAGCTTTATATCAGTGCTCTGGCCGAGGAGATTTCGAAGTGGCTTGACCGCGTACCGCCGCATGAACCGATTGGCATCTGCTTCTCCGGCGGCATCGACAGCGGAAGTGTTTTTCTCACGACATACCATCTGATGCGCAAGCGCGGAATGCATCTGGGACGGCTCAAGGCATTTGTTCTTGACCTCGGCAACGGCCCGGACTCCGCGCAGGCGCGTGCCTTCCTCGGGGATTTGGGTCTGGGGTTATTTCTTGAAGCAATCGAGACCCATGCGGGGCGCATAGACGTCGAGGAAACCATTCGAATTGTTGAGGACTACAAGCCTCTGGACATTGAATCCGCTACGATGGCTCTGACGCTATGCCGCGAGATTCGCAGTTTCTATCCGGAGTGGAAATACCTTATGGACGGCGATGGCGGTGATGAGAACCTCAAGGACTATCCCATCGAAGAAAATCCGGAGTTGACGATCCGGAGTGTCATTCACAATCCAATGCTCTATCAGGAGGGCTGGGGGGTGGGCAAGATCAAGCATTCGCTCACATACAGCGGTGGCCTTAGCCGCTCCTACACGCGCACCTATGCGCCGGCCCACCATTACGGCTTCTCCGGTTTCAGCCCGTTCACGCGGCCGAGCGTGGTCGCGGTGGCGGAGGCGATTCCGTTCATCGATCTCACGAAATATAGCGTCGAGAGGCTGTACGAATTGAAAGGTGAAATCGTGTCGCGAGGGGTTGCAAAGTTGACTGGTTTTACCATGCCGGTTTTTCCCAAGAGGCGTTTCCAGCACGGAGCTCTGCCGGAAGAGGCATTGCGCAGCAGCCTCCCATTCAAGGAAGCGGAATACCGAAAGCTGTTCCTATCTCTCTACCAATGAGGCCAGCTTGCGCATGACCACGGCGTTGACTTCTCCGTTTCCAATGCAGCCGATGGAACGCGACAAGTGGGTGATTGATCGTCGACCTCGGCGCGCAGCAGTCGATCCCTACAGGCCCTATGCGTTTCTTGTAGAAGAAGAGTGCTCTGCCGATTTCGAGATCGTCCACGTCGCAACGATCTTCCTCACCAATCGAGAATGTCCGTGGCGATGCGTGATGTGCGACCTATGGAAGAACACGCTTACAGTTTCGGTCCCTTTGGGAGCGATTCCAACGCAGATCGATTACGCTCTGGCCAGATTGCCGGCGGCTGGTCAGATCAAACTTTATAACAGCGGAAGTTTCTTCGATCTTCAAGCCATTCCGAAGCAGGATTACGCCGCGATCGCGCATCGAGTACGAAACTTTGAGCGCACAATCGTCGAGTGTCACCCAGCGCTGGTGTCGAAGCGGTGTCTCGAATTCCGGGATATTCTCTCCAATCGGCTGGAAGTTGCCATGGGACTGGAAACGGTCCATCCCGCGGTATTGGATCGGATCAATAAGAGGATGACTTTGCAGCAGTTTGCCGATGCTGCGTCGTATTTGAGAAAGAATGAGATCGAACTGCGCGTGTTTATTCTGGTGCGGCCGCCATTCATGCAACCTGAGGAGTCGTTGTATTGGGCGCAACGTTCGCTGGATTTCGCTTTCGACTGCGGAGCAACGGCGGCGACGCTGATTCCAACCCGCGGCGGCAATGGCGCAATGGAATCCCTTGCCCAGAGCGGCGAGTTTACACCTCCTGATATCGCAACCGTAGAGGCGGCAGCCAGCTATGGTTTAGGCCTGGGTCGCGGGCGTGTTTTCGTAGATCTTTGGGATATGCCGAATCGGCAGGACACCTGCCCGAAGTGCCTGACAGATCGTGTGGCAATCTTGCATCGGATGAATCTTTACCAGCGAACCTTTCCCTCTGTGAACTGCCCGAGTTGTGGTGGGCAGCGTTGAGGCGGAACTACGATATCGTTGTCTTTGGCTCGGGTTTTGCGGGCTCTTTGGTTGCGATGATCGCGAAGCGTCAGGGCTATTCCGTAGCCCTTCTGGAACGAGGCAGGCATCCGCGCATGATGATCGGCGAGTCATCGACGCCGCTTGCAAATCTGCTTCTCGATGAACTTGCGATCCGCTACGATCTGCCGGCAATCAGGCCACTTTCAAAATGGGGTAGTTGGCAACGAACGTATCCGGATGTGGCCTGCGGACTGAAGCGAGGCTTCACGTTTTATCGTCATGAATCAGGCAAGCCCGATGCGCCGGATCAAGAGCACCAGCGCCAGCTTCTTGTTGCCGCCAGTCCGCACGATGAAATCGCCGATACGCATTGGTATCGATCTGACTTTGATTCACTGCTTGTCCTACAGGCACAGACTCTTGGCGTGGACTATCTCGATGAGGCGAGAATCGAACACTTCTGTGAGTTAGAAGATCGAGTAAGCTTCGACGTCGTAAGAAAGGAGGAGATGATCGGATTTCAAGCTCGCTTTGCGATCGACGCTACGGGCCCTCGCGGTATGCTTCATCGCGCTCTGCAACTGCCCGAAGCTGATTTGACGGACTATCCCGCCACGCAGGCGCTTTACAGCCACTTCTCCGGTGTGAGTCTTCCCCGCGAGCCGCCGGACTGCGGACAGGAAACACTGCCGTACCCGCCGGAGCAAGCCGCGGTTCACCACATCTTCGATGGCGGCTGGGCTTGGGTGCTGCGCTTCAACAATGGCATCACCAGCGCCGGCGTTGCAGCAACGGAAGACGCTGCCCGCCATTTCCGTTTGGAAGAGGGCGAACCAGCATGGCGCCGCCTGCTGGATTCCATTCCTACCCTCAAAGAGCAGTTCGCTGCGGCTCGCGCCGAATTGCCTTACACCTATGTGCCCCGGCTCTCATTCTTGAGCATTCGGGTGACTGGCCGCAGTTGGGCTATGCTTCCATCGGCTGCGGGGTTCATCGATCCGCTGCTCTCGACTGGGTTTCCGCTCACACTCTTGGGAGTCAGCCGGCTTGCGGCGATCCTGGGCCGAGATCTGGCCGCGCCGAACTTTCAGTCGGATCTGCAAACCTACGCGAAAAAAACAACTGAGGAGTTACTCGCCACTTCGCGGCTGATTGCAAGCCTTTACGCGAATATGAACAACTTCCCGGTTTTCAAATCGATTTCACTTCTATATTTCGCTTCGGCTGTCTACTCAGAGACAGTCAGGCGGCTTGGAAAGTCGCACCTTGCTTGTTCATTCCTTTTGCATGATCATCCCAGCTTTGGCCCTGTGTGCAGGCAACTAGTTGAGAGAGCCATGCGCCTGGTTTCCGATCAGGAATCGTTGTGCCTGGTGGAAGACATTCGGCTGGCGATTGAACCATTCGATGTCGCTGGACTCAGTGACTCAAGCAAGAAGGGCTGGTATCCCGTCGACGCCGAGGACTTGTTGCAATCTGCCTGCAAGGTGGAATCCACGCGGGGCGAGATTGAGTCCTTGCTGCGTGGATGCGGCTACTATCGCACTGAGGCGGGATGAGACTGCCATCGGGCCTCAGCGCGAGGCCTGCCGCTTTGGAGCATCGAAGGCAATGGGCTGCTGCGACACAATGCCTTTGCCCTCCTCCAGCATGAGAAATTGATTCGGCTGGATGCCTCTGGCCGACTCCTTTTCGCCGCTTGGCCACACGATTTCAAGGCTTACAAGCTTGTTGGCGGTTGGCTTTCCCAGACCAAAGGTCACCGGCAATTCGCTCTGAGAGAGATAGCTGGAACCGCTCTTTACCATCTTGAAAAGATGCCATCCTGAGGTGGTTGTCACGGTGATTTTGGCGCCGATGCCATCGCGATTAGACCGTGTCCCAACAGTCCGGATGCGCAGCATATCATTCTGATTGCCGTTGTCATTGCGCAACAGCTTTGCCTGGCCATTGTTGGTTGTAAGCACGAGATCAAGATCGCCGTCGTTGTCAAAGTCGGCGTATGCAGCGCCGCGCCCGACGATGGGTTCTCGGAGTGCAGATCCGAGTTTGTCTGAGACCTCCTCGAACTTGCCATTCCCTTTGTTGTGAAAGAGGAGCGTCGGCTCAGCGTAATGTATTGTTGGCTGCACAACGCCGATGTCGTCGGCAACATGCCCGTTCACAGCGAGAATATCCGGCAAACCGTCCAGATCGTAGTCAAAAAAGAGAGTTGCGAATGTCAACGAGTCGGCAGACGGCGAAGCGATGCCGGAAGCCACCGAGTTATCGGTAAAAAGTCCGGAGCCATCGTTATGGTAAAGAGACAGGCTTTCCCTGGTGAAATTGCCGATGACTAGGCTTTGCTTTCCGGACAGGTCATAGTCGTCGGCGTCGGCGCCCATGCCGGCGCGCTTCGTGCCTGCATCGCTATAGGCCACGCCGGCCTCCTGGGCGATGTCCGTAAACGTCCCATCGTGGTTATTGCGGTAGAGCTTGTTCGCTTGAGTATCATTGGCGACAAAAAGATCTATCCAGCCGTCGTTGTCAACGTCGATCAAAGCGATTCCGAGCGATTTGCTTGTGGGGTCGTATAGCCCGGCCTTCTTGGTCACATCTTCAAAGACACCATTCCCCTTGTTATGGAATAGGGTTCCGCTTTGGCCCTTGTAGAGCTCAGGTGTGCAATAGGATTTGTTTTTGGTGTCGAGGGAGCACATCTGATCCGTGGCAATTGACCAATCGACATAATGCGATACAAACAAGTCGAGTTTGCCATCGTTATCGTAGTCGAACCAGACGGCTCCCGTAGAAAACCCCGCGTCCCGAACACCTGCTCTAGTGGTCACATCCGCGAATCTTCCATTGCCCAGATTTCGGAACAAGTGATTCCCGTCGAGTGCGGTGATATAAATGTCGTCGTGGCCGTCATTGTCGTAGTCGCCAACGGCGCAACCAAGTCCATACACTTCGGTTGCAAGTCCCGCTTCCCTGGTTACGTCGCTAAACGTGCCGTCATGGTTATTGTGATACAGGGCCGGATAGGAATGTCCCGACCCATGACCGGGCCAGTTCTTCGAGTTTACAAAGAAGATGTCCTGCCATCCATCCCCATCGTAGTCGATCACACATACTCCGCTGCCCATTGTTTCCGGAAGATACTTCTTACCAAAGGCACCTGAATTATGGCGGAAGTGGATGCCTGCCTGTTCGGTTACGTCGGTGAATCGGATCGGCCCGGAAGGCCTGACGCCACCGGCATGCTGCGTCGAAAGAGGAGCAGAGGCCTGCGAGCCTGGGCCTGCCTGAGCCGCGGACGCCTGAGCCTTATCGGCGGACTGTGCCGTGTCTGCCTCAGAATGTTGACGGCATGCGGTAACGATCATCAGCGCGATTGTGGACGCGTAGAGTGCCATCCGTATGCACGGAAAGATCAATGGAGTTCCTTCACTCGATCATGAGTGTACGGCATTGGTGGTCAACGCGTTTGATGAGCCGAGGGCGGATTGACGCGAGTTTCGAGCCATCTCAATCAGCAGCGCAACCGGGCCAACACAGAAGAGCGCGTAGAGCGGGGCATAGATGCTTTGATCCAGGCGGAAGAACATCTCGACGACTGCTACCGAGAACGCCACGATGCATTGGCCCAGTTTCGATTTCACCGTTGTCTTCGGATCGGTGATCATGAAGAAAATGAACAGTTGATACTCGGGGCCGGTGATCGGCGAAACTTCAGACAGCCACGGGTCGCCGGTCAACCAAGCTCGCACAACAGATAACAGAAGAAACGATGCGACATACGTGACGCAGATATGAAAGCGCCGCGCCCTCCAGATAATAAGCGAGCCAAGCACCCAGATCACAGCCATGGCGGCGAGATTGTTGCCCCACTGAATGCTCAAAGTTGCGACTGCATCCGAAGCAAGGAAGAGCATGGCGCAGATACCGAAATTCGACGGATTGAAAATATGGCGTCCATTCACGCGAAGCACGTACTTCGATGTGATGCTTAGAAGCGCACAAACAACGTACGGCCAATATCCCGGCGCGCGAAGGAGAATGCCGACACTGATGCCGCTGATATAAGCGCTTGCCAGGTTGGGCCACCGGTTGAGGAGCAGGCGTCCGAGCACTAGTTCGCAGACGATACTCGTCACGATGGCGAGCATGGTTTTCTGGTAGCTCTCGAGAATGCCAAAGGAGAGATGGCCGATGACCAGAATCAGTGTGATGAAAGCAGGCGGGACGTATGGGTTGAGGCGGCTGGAAGAAGGCGTCCACCCCCTGAAGGCAGGCTTTGACTCTCGCTCGGCCGGCTGCGCTTCGGGTTTTGTCGTTGCTTGGATCATTGTGGTTCCTCTATGAAGTAGAGCTTGTCAGGATTGAGCGAGTCAAGCGTCTGCACCTTTCCCGAAGGCCAGTGGATCACCGCCTTCTCGATGTGGGGGTTCTTACCTAAACCAAAGTGCAGCCGGCGATCGTTTTGCGCGGAGAATCCGCTGCCGCCGGAGACACTTTGGATCTGTCTCTTGCCACTCCACGATAGAGATACCTGCGCTCCGATCGCGCTGCGGTTGCTGTTGGTTCCTTGCAATTCGAATTCGATCCATTGATTCTCGGGCGAGACCGTGTTCTTGTATACCAGCAATGGGCCTCGCTGGTTGGCCTCGATAACATCCAAAGCTCCGTTGTTCCAAAGGTCGGCGAATGCGATTGCCCGGCCGTCGTATGTGTCGGTCGCTCCGACAGCTTGAGCAACGTCCACGAATTTGCCTGCGCCATCGTTAAGCCAGACATGCTTTTGCTGGTAGCCGGAGAGGCTTCTGCCATCCATGGCCGGCCAGTCCCTGGCGTCTCCGATGATGGACGAGTTGCCTCCTGCGATCTTGGTAAAGTCATACCAGTAGCTTCGGCTTCGATCGAGAGAAACGTAGCCGTCGGTGACATAGAGATCCAAATTCCCGTCGTTGTTCAGGTCGCCGAATTGAGCACCAAAACTCCAACCGCCCAGTTCCACGCCAAGGTCGCGGGCCAGATTCTCGTACTGAGTTGCATCACCTTCCGTGCCTTCCTTGGGAACCCAAAGATTGTTTCCCTGAATCAATGCGCCATTTTCCGAGATATTCGAAACGTAGACTGAGTACTTGCCCTGATTGAAGATATCGCCGAATGAGACGCTCATTCCGCTTTTCGGAGCAAAACCCACACCCGCCTGCTCACCCACTTCGTTGAATCGTTTGCCGTCATAGCGATAGAGCTCCGAGACTCCATAGTCATTGGCGACGAAGAGATCCGGATGACCTGTTCCACGAAGATCGGCGGCACTGGAGGCGAGGGCCCAGCGGCGGCTATTTATCCCTAGCCTTGCACTTACTTCTTCAAACTTTCCACCGCCAAGGTTGTGGAAGAGATATTTTCGGCCACCATTGTTCGCATACTCAAAACTATCGGGCATCATCCTGGTTGACTTCAAATGCCATAGGTCAACATCTTCCGAATAGTAACCGGCGACAAACAGGTCGAGAAGTCCGTCGCCATCGTAATCGAACCACACCGCCGTGTTGGCGTTCATCCACGGCGGCAGGCCAGCCTGTTCGCTCACACGGGTGAAGCCTTTGCCGCCGTTGTTGTGGAAAAGCTCCGGACGGCCCCATTTAATCAGGAAGAGATCTTCATAGCCGTCGTTATCGTAATCGCCCCACACCGCGCCCATGGAGACGCCGGTTCCCGGCTGGTTCACGTCTGCAATGCCCATCTCCTCGGCAACATCCTTGAACGTGCCATCGCGCATGTTGCGGTAAAGGCGATTCTTGCTGCCCTCCGCGCTGTTGGTTACGTAGATGTCGGGCCATCCATCGCGATCGAAATCCACAATCGAGATGGAGGCCCCCATGGATGCGACCTCGGGCATGATCGGGGCCAGCTTTGCATCGAGAGTGGGCGCCTGGTGAACGAAATCGATACCCGCCGACCGGGAGACCTCTTCAAGATAGAAACCGTGCCTTGCCAGAGCCGTTTGCCGGTCTAGCGTAATCCCGGAAGAAGATGCGTGGGACGAACCATACTTGCGTACAATTGCCGGAGTCATGAGCAATCCAACAAAAAACAGAGTCACGAGAATACGAGCTATTGGTACTTTTTTCATCTGCTTCCTTCGCCCCTCAATGCATCTGTGAAGATTCGGGACGTGACATAGCGAGTTTGAAACTTCTGCCAGTCCTCTGGATGATGCCGGTATACCCACTCATCTTCGAGCCGGCCCGGCTTTGTGTTGTACTCTTTACGGGCGTGATACGGATAGGGCAACACGGTCCGGGAATATGTCGAGTTATAGTCTCCATCCTTGATCCATCCGTCACCCGCTATTACATAATCGCGTACCCAACCAGCGGGCGGCGCCGGTGGTGCCGTAAAGCGCAGCGACAACTCATCTCCGGCGTTCATGATTACGTAGCGGTCGTCTATGCCTGCCAGCAACTCGCGCACATCGCCGTAGCGCGTGTAATAGCCAGCGAGGTCCCGCCAGATCTGGGTGGTCGCTGCGAGCTGGTTGTAGTCTGGAATTTCCGGCGACGACGCATTTTCCTGATGAATCGCCGAATATCCGCGATAGTGCAAATCGGCTGTCACAGGTTCCAGGTTTGTAATTCTGAGTTCCGTCTCTGGTTTTCCTGGGGCCCACTCGATCGAGTCCCAGTAGATTTCAAGATTAGTGCGCAATCGCAGACGCCGCGGAGCTCCTTGAACGAAGACATCGCTCAGGTCGATGAGGCATGTCTTCTTGCGGCCCGCCGGAAAACCAAGGTTTGCTTTGGCCACCTTCCAGGCGCCGCGGCCATCGGGAACCTCCAGGCTGAGGGGGCGCGGATGTTCGTGCTCTCCCTGGCTCATCGCCAGGTTGATCGATGAATCGGATGGATGCAGCCAACCTTGCGCGATCAACCAGACCGGACCCGTGGAAGGAACGTTGTCACCAAGGTCGATCTCAACGTAGTGGTCGCGCGTGACACCCTGATATTGGCCGCGGCCAAAGTTGTCCAGATACTTGCCGTCCAGTGCGCGGAGGGTCTCGGTTACATCCCGTCCGTTATCGTCGACAGCATGTGCAATCGGTTGCGGTGCTCCGACAGCAGTCACAGCCAACTTCACCGCCGGCACGGCAAATCGCTCGTCGGTGAAGACTTCGGTTCCAACAGGATGATCGACCGCCATGAGCCGAAGCGAGTCGTAATAGTAGGTCTCCCACAGTTCGCCTGTGATGCGGAGGTCGTAGAAGCCGTCGCGAGCCACAAGCTGATCGCGCCCTATCTTGTACCATTCTTCCGTGGCTTCGACACGCGCGGCTCCCAGCCCATTGATGCGCAGACCGATGGCGGAGCCCCACGGTACCGCGTCTTTTACGAACTGCATCTCCTTGCCGTTATAGGCAAACAGGAACGGGCATGAGCCCTTCAGCCGCTGCTCGGTAACGACGGGCTGATCGGGCTTGAGCGCAAACTCTGCACGGACGGAACCATTCGGCCAGACGATGCGCGCCACCTCGACGGCGGGCCCAAATCCGAGTCCAAAATGCAATTCGGGGTTGGCAATCGTCTGCTTCTGCACCAGCAGGCCGGAACGAATCTCGATTTCGCCTCCGATGCCAAAGGGGTTCACGCGCTGGTCTCCCGTCGTTTGTCTGGCGCGCGGCCGAATTGTCTGCCAGTGGTAGCCCTTGGTGCTCTTGTTGACGAAGTCGACCGGCTGCCCATCTGTCGAGAGCCCCAGCAGATCCAAACGGCCATCTCCCCTTAGATCTGCAACGGAAAAATTGTCGGCTGGATTCAACGAGTTGCCCAGGAGCTGAAAGCTGCCTCCTGCTTCTTGCAGCCAGATCGCCGGGGACTTTGGCGACGATGGAGAGGCCAGCAACAGGTCGAAGGCGCCATTGTTGTCGAGGTCGGCGACAAGCAGGCGCACCTCGCCAGCCAGGCGGTTGGCTGCGTCCGGAACCGCAGCGACCTGCGCGACCTTCCAATGTTCACTCTCTTCAGGCAGGCTCAGGCTTCGAATCAAGCCATCTGCTCCCACGGCCAAAAGAGCCATCGGACCAGCATGATCGACATCGCCCGAGGCGATCGCCTTCATCGCAGGTAAACCAGCTGGCATGGCAAGTTCCCGAAAGTTGGCCGAGCGCTCGTTGAGGAAGACGTGCAGACGGCCGGAGCCATCGATCAGAGCTGCATCGGGGTTTCCATCGCCGTTGAAATCGGCCCAGACAAACTGCCGGACGCCAGAGACGGAGGGGAAGGGGTGTGTGGGAAGAAATGTACCGTCGCCGTTGTTGCGCAGCACCAGGGGAAGGCCAGTCGCTGCACCTGCGACAACGTCCAGATCGCCGTCTGCTTCGATGTCCACCGCCCAGGCGCCAGTGTAGGCTGAATTGAGTACCGTTGGAGGAAGTTTCGTAGGTGTGGTGACATCACTGAACGCCTGTGGTGAATCTTGCCGCAGAAATCGCAAGCCGCCCGCGCCGGCAAGCACCAGGTCAGTCTTGAAGTCATAGTTGAAGTCGATGGGCAGAATGCCTTCAGGGGTTGGCTGCACCCCAGAGTTTCCGCCCGGGAAGGGTAGCGACGCGCCACTTGCGAGGTGTACTTCGCGGCTATTTGCGACGGCGACCGTCGGCGCGCCCTCACTGCCCAGCGAGATCGCTCCAATCCAATTCCAACTTCCTTTAGGAAAGCCTGTGATGGATTGTGCAGCAAAGTTCAAGGCGTGATCGGGAGGCGCGGGCGTAAAGCCAGGAGACTCCAGTCTCACAAAGTGGGTGAAGGGCTGCGCCTCGTCGCCAGGCTGCGCTTTCAACTGTGCCAGGCTCGCGCGGAATTCAGGCACCCGCATCAGCACATTCCTCAGGAATATCGACCGCGTCGCGGCAGTCCTCGGCTCCGGCCCGTTGGCAGCGGCCTGCAGAGCGGCGAGTTGTTGCTGCACCTCGGCCGGCCAAGTGGCAGATAGGCCTGCAAGCCGGCTCACGGTCGCTCGAAGCGTTGCGGTATCCCCACGCTTGGCGGAGATCCGGCTCAACTCCAGCAGGGCCGCCAAGTTGTTCGGCTGCACAGCGAGCAGTTGCTCGATCAGTTGCTGAAAGTCCGCCTCGCTATGTTCATCCCCTTGCCGCTCCACCTCCGAGGCGAGCTGAAAAATCGCCCTCAGGTTGCGCGGATTGAGTTTCACCGCCTGATGCAGTTTCTCGATTGCCGCAGCGGAATTGCCTCGATCGCTTTCCAGCAGTCCCTGAAGGTAAAGCAGGCGGTCATCGCTGCCGTCGAGTGATGCTGCGCGGTCGAATCTCTGCGCAGCGGCATCGAAGTTACGTTGGCGCAGCGCTAGTATGCCCCAATTGACCCAGCCTGCCGGTTCGGCCGGCACCAGGTTTGTCGCATAGCTCAAACTGCTTTCCGCTCGCACGTCGTCGCCAACCTGCAAAGCAGCCAGGCCAACATAGAAAGCCGACACGAAATCTGAGTACGTCTTCGACGATTTGGCCGGCAGCCGCTGGATGAAATGGCAACCTGTGAGCATTCCCGCGCTTATCAGAATTGTAAGGATGCAGCTCTTGAAGCGAGCGGATCGCCGTATGCCAGGGCTCTCGGAACTGCGGACTGCGGGGGCTTTCATTTGACTCTCATTTTGACGGCTGCGGGCAAGAGATGGCAACCGACCGCGGCTGCTTGCAGGAAGAATCGCTCCCAGGAACAGCCGCACAATCTCCCGCCCGCACCGTTCCCTCCGTCTCAACTCAAGCACCGGCGGCCTTGACAGAGAGGGAGGCATGAAGATTGAAGAAAACAGCCAGTCCAGCCGCCACCGGTTCCGGCCGATGGAGTGGAATGAAGTGTCCCGATTCCAGCGTAACCATGCTCGCACTTGGCATCAGCGCCGACGCGCGTAGTGCAAAGGCTCTCGGAATCGCGACGCCGTGCGAGCCATGAAAAATCAGCGTAAGCATCTTGAGTTTGGGCAGGAACCCGGGCACATCGGCAAGCACTTTAGCGGGCTTGCCCCAACGCTGCACGCGCATGAACGCCCATGATCCGGAAAGGCCTGAAAAGGGCCGATAGAAAGCCTTGAGCGCCTGGTCGCCATGGTCCACGCCGGACACCGCACAATGCATGGCGAACTTCCAGAAGATGAGTCCAACCAGCGGCGCCAGCAGTTCTCCGAGAATGGGCTTCCGCAAGGCCTCAAGCAAATAAAAAGGGCTTTAGCTCGGGGAACAGTGCGGGAGAAAGCAAGGCCATGCGGGAAACGTGCTCCGGGAAGTAGCGCAAAATGAATCCCTACAATTGAGCCTGCATCATGCCCAACGATATGCCACTTTTCGATCTTGTTCTCGATTCGAATCCGGTCAAGCTCGTGTGCGAAATGGCCCAGAAAGTCAGGGTCGTATGGCTCGCGCGGAGAAGTTCCCCGTCCAGGAAAATCGACTGCAAGGCAGGTGTATCGCCCGCACAGGCGTTCGATAATACCCCTCCACAGACGGCCATTCCGGCGATACCGCCCCGACCACAGTTACATCGAAAGAGCCTGATTCTATCTGCATCAAGGACTCGTAGGGGCTTATGCTTCGCTTAGCGCATGGTCAATTACGGAGACAGACACTGGCAACCTACCTTCCGTTGACGCATTTCTCAATCTTTTGGTGGAGGCGCGGCGCACGAAACATCGCTAGCATCAGGGCTTGCAGGTCGATCCCCCAAAACAGGAATCCGAGGAGAACATACGCACTTGAAATACTTCGAGCGCCTACGCCCCGTCCTGTTGGTAGCAGCCCTGTTTGCAATTTGGGAAATCGCCATCGACTTGCATCCTGGATACATCCTGCCCGGCCCCATTGCCGTGGCCGGTGGCATTCTCGACCTCCTGCGGCACGGCCTTCTTCTCAAGTACATCGTCGCTTCTCTGTTCCGAGTCACCTGGGGCTTCGCCCTTGCCGCGTTCCTCGCGATCCCGCTCGGCCTCGCTTTGGGCTGGTATCGCCGCGGGGAGATGGCCATCAATCCTCTGGTGCAGTTCTTCCGCCCCATCTCTCCGCTTGCGTGGATACCGATTGCGATCCTGTGGTTTGGAGTCGGCGACCTGGCGGCGATTTTTCTCATATTCGTCGGCTGTTTTTTCCCATTGCTGCTCACGGCGATGAACGCGGTTCACAACATTCCGGTCGTCTACATCGACGCCGGGCGCAACTTTGGCCTCAGCCCGAGCGCATTTGTCACTCGCATTTTGTATCCAGCCGTCATTCCCCAGTTAATCGTCGGCTTGCGCATCACTCTCGGCGTTGCGTGGCTGGTCGTCGTGGCCGCGGAAATGATTTCAGTGAACTCAGGCCTGGGATTTCTGATTGTCGATGCGAGGAATGCCGGCAATCGCTACGATCTGGTAGTCGCGGGCATGGTCATTATCGGGGTCATCGGTCTATTGCTCGATCTCGGGATGCGATCGCTCGAGCAAATGAAGTCATTTCGCTGGATCAACTCGGAGGGCTAGTGGCGCAGACGGAGGTCGACATTCACGGGACTCAGAGCGCACCGAAGTTAAGTGCGGAACACCTCGGCATGGCCTATGAGCGGGATGGTCAATCCATGCAGGTGCTCGAAGGCATCAACCTCGATGTCGCCGACGGGGAATTTGTTTGCCTGGTAGGTCCCTCCGGTTGCGGAAAATCCACGATGCTCAATGCCATGGCCGGATTCCTGTCGCTGACCAGTGGCTCGGTCAGGATCGACGGCGAAGTCGTCACCGGACCCGACCCTCGCCGCATCCTGGTTTTTCAGGAGCGCGGGGTCTTTCCCTGGTTGACGGTAGAAGGGAACATCGGTTTCGGGTTGTCTAAACTCCCGCGCGCGGAGCGGCAACAGCGCATCGCGCATTATGTGAAGACGGTGCGATTGGAAGGCTTCGAAAACTCCTATCCCTCCGATCTTTCAGGAGGGATGAAACAGCGGCTCCAGGTAGCTCGCGCACTGGCTGTCAATCCGGATGTTCTTTTTCTCGACGAGCCGTTCGGCGCGCTCGACTCAATCACTCGCGTGATCATGCGCGGCGAGCTGCTGCGGATATGGCAGTCCGAGCGAAGAACGATCTTCTTCGTTACCCACGATATCGATGAAGCGGTCCAACTGGCCGATCGAGTCGTAGTGCTCAGTTCGCGTCCCTCCCAAATCAAGCAAGTCCTTACCATCGACATGGCCCACCCACGCAATATCAGCTCAACCCGCTACCTGGAACTACGCGACGAGTTGCTCAAACAGATTGGCCTGGCCTACGAGATATGAATTCGCTTGCACAGCCGCGCGCATGGGAAAAGTTCTTCTGGCCGGTCGTGTCCGCTTCGCTGCTTTTGGCGTTGTGGCATTTCTCGGTCGTTTGGACGGCGACCCGAGTCTTTCCATCGCCTCTCAGCGTTGAAAAGGGAATCGCCGAACTCGCCTCGAAACACCTGCTGTGGGCCGACATCGGCGATTCGCTTCGGCGCGTGGGCTGTGGATTCGGACTGGCTATCATCGTTGGAGTTCCACTTGGTCTGTGGCTCGGCTGGAACCCCGCGGCAAACCAGACGGCCAATCCAGTGATCCAACTCCTCAGACCCATCAGCCCAATTGCGTGGATACCGGTTGCCATCATTTTCTTCGGCGTAGGAGATCATGCGGCAATCTTCCTTATCTTCCTGGGATCGCTGTTTCCGATCCTGGTGGCCTGCGTCAGCGGCGTGTCCAGCGTGCCGCCGATCATTCGTAACGCCGGCCGCAACTTCGGCCTGTCTACGCCGCAGTTGTTGGCGCGCGTGGTTTTCCCGGCTGCGCTCCCCCAGATTCTCATCGGCGCCCGCATAGCTCTGGGAATCGCCTGGCTGGTCGTCGTTGCCGCGGAGATGATCGCCGTCGACTCGGGCCTCGGCTATCTGGTCATCGATTCGCGTAACTCCGGAAAACGCTACGATCTGGTCGTCGCGGCGATGCTGATCATCGGCGTCATCGGACTCGCGCTGGATTTCTGCTTTCGCAGACTGGAAAGCATCAAGTCTGTTCGCTGGGGGTTCCGAAGTGTCTCCTAAGACTAAAATCACGCTCTTCGCTTTGGGGTGGCTGATTCTCATTTCGGCAGCCCACGCCTATCTCAACGTAAATTGGGCCGCCGTTCTCAATGACTACCAGCCGATTGAGAAGCGCAAAATTACCGTGGCCTATCTGCCGGTGACGTGCCAGTTGACCTGTCCGGTGACAGACTATATTTCGAAGTATTCCACCTCCGGTGAGGAATTCATGCCGCGCATGTTCCAGGGCTTTCCGGAGATCAAGGAAGCCCTCATTTCCAATCGCGTGCAGGCAGCATTTATCGTCGCCCCTTTGGCGTTGGCGCTCAAAGCGCAAGGCGTTCCGATCAAAGTGGTCTACCTGGGCCATCGCTACGGGAGCGCAGTGGTTGTGCAAAAGAATAGCCCTATCAAGACATTTGCCGACATGCGCGGCAAGACGATTGCTATCCCCAGCCGTTTTTCGGATGAGCGATTGCTTCTCTTCCGCGCCATGAAGGTTTGGGGCATCAAACCAGGCGAGATCAAGATGGTAGAGATGGCGCCGCCGGATGTCTCAGGCGCGCTTGCCGCCCACGCCATCGATGCTTTTGTCATGGGCGAGCCGTTTCCATCGCAGGCGGAGATCGGTGGCTTTGGCCGCGTGCTTTTTCAGGCCCGTGAATACTGGCCGGACTATATGTCCTGCATCCTTGTGGTCCGTCAGGACCTGATCGACAAGCGTCCCGATGTTGTTCAGGTGCTCGTCGATGGCATTGCCCGCTCCGGCCTGTGGCTGGACACGAGTAAGCCCCATCGAGAGGACGCCGCCGACTTTGTCGGCCGCTTCTATTACAACCAGAAACCCTCTCTGCTGCGCTGGGCTCTGACCAAGCCCATGGATCGCGTTGTCTATAGCCCTTTGGCGCCGCGCAAAGCGGACTTCGACATGGTGCGCGATCTGATGATCGAGACCGGTGTCCTGAACAAGAAACTCGAATTCAGCGAGTACACCGATACGCGCTTCTCCGACAACGCCACCTTGCAAACTTCCTGGAAGTACGAACCTGGAATTGCTGCCGCCAGATAGAAAAATCGAGCCTGACCGCCGATCCGTCGGGATAAGAGGGAACCATGATTCGCAGAAGATTTCTTCAGTTCGCCGCGCTCTCTGGGGCCAGCGCTTTGGCTCCCCTGGATGCCATCGCCAGAACCGCCGCAAACGCTGCCGCGAAGGCCGTTGTCTTTCAGGTCAAGGGTTTTAGTTGCCCCACCTGCGCGGTCGGTCTCGACACGATGTTTTCCCGCACCAAAGGCATCGTATCCAGCCATTCGACCTATCCCGAAGGCAAGGTCTCGGTTCGATTCGATCCGGGCGCGATCGACAACGCTCAAGTCCGCGCAGTCATCACCGACGCAGGCTTTACCATCGTCGGCGAGCAGACGTCTTAGGCTGACGCAGACCCAACACGAATAAGAACTGGATCGAGACAATGAGCGTTCAGCAATCATTCGCAAGTCTTTCCATGAGTCTGACGCAGGCTCTCGGCCTCGCGCAGCCGCCCATCGCCATCAGCTTTACCGACGAGGTCCCTCCGGGAATCGGCGCGCCCTCCGCGCGCGTTGCAGCCGGTTGCCGCTTCTGGCAAGACGCGTCGAACGCAACACTTGCAACCTCGGCTGAAGATCACTCAGGCTGTGCCATCGGCGTATACACCCACAATCTGCGGCCGTCTCCAACCCAGCAAGCCGACCTCATGGATGCGCTCAAAGTCTTTGGCGACCTCGGCTATGTGCGCCCAGAAGATCTGCCTTTGATTCCAGCGCTGGCATCGCGACCAAAGCATGTGGTGTATGCCCCGCTGTCCGAAAGTCCGCTGCCGGCTGACGTTGTCTTGCTCTTCGTGAATTCAAATCAGGCTCTTGTTCTATCGGAAGCGTCGCAGCAGGTTGAAGGGGGCAATCCACCTGCCATGGGCAGGCCAGCCTGCGCGGTAATCCCCCAGGTAGTCAATACCGGCAGAGCGGCGCTGAGTCTCGGCTGCTGCGGAGCCCGGGCGTATCTCGATGTGCTGACAGACGACGTTGCTCTGTTCGCTCTTCCCGGCGCCAGGATTGAGGCCTACGTTGAACGAATTCTGGCGCTCGCCCACGCCAACAGTGTCTTGACGCGGTTTCATGGCTTGCGCCGACAGGAAATCGGGGCAGGGGCTAGTCCAACGGTTCGTCAATCGCTCGAAGTGTTGATGGCGTCGTAAAACTCACGGAGCGTGGCGCGCATGAAACGAAGCTGCCGCCCAAGGACGGGCTGGCGGCTTTCATTGGAGCGGGTGGCTACTTCGCAGCCGCCAGGATCGAATGCTGGTTCTTGAGGATCTCTTTCTGGTTTGCGAGAATCTCTGTTTGATTCACAAGAATCTGGTCAAGAGATTTTTGAATCTTTTCGATGCTTGCCTGGTTGTGGAGAATTGTCATCTGGTTTTCCAGAATGGTGGTCTGGTTTCCTAGGATGGTTTTCTGGTTCGCAACGACTTCATGATCAGACATAAGACCTCACTTTGCCTTCCTTCCATCGATAATCTTGACGAAGTTCGCATTCGCCGTGGGATTGAAAGGTATCTCTCAACGGTCCTTATCCTACCACGAGAGGAATTCTCACCATTGGCGACGCCAATTACGTCAGAGTTCGTAAGGGTGTTTCATAAATCAGACGATCAATAAACCAGGCAAGCCGGAGCGTCGGGATGAACGAACTGCTGATTCAAATGGCCGCTGTCCTTCGGGCGTCGTCCCGACTACGACGCTGCGGAAGATCCTGTGGTGAGAGTTCGTGTAGGGGATTTGAGAAAGCGTCTTGCACTCTTTTACCACTCCATGCCGCCCAACTTGCAGGTTGAGCTTGAAATTCCTCACGGCTCCTACCGTGTGGAATTCCGCCCAATTTCGCAACCTGGTTTGCGGCAAATGTCGCTGGACTCCCCGCCCGGAACAGGCCGTTCAGCAAAGTCAGCATCAGACTCCACGCCAGCGCAAAATGCTGTTGATTCAGCAGCGCTTTTCGCGCCTCCGGTAAATTCAGTGTCCAAGGACGAAAGCGCAGTCCCTGCATCGGATCAATCGAGAAGGTCCAGATGGTTCTTGAGGCGTGGAATACAGATCAAAGGAGTTCTCGCCGCGATGGCGGCACTGCTGCTTGTTGCCGATAGGCTGCTTCACCCGCCCATGAGCGCATTCGATTCATTTTGGAGCCCGGTTGTATCCAGCTCAACTGCTCCAGTCATTTGCATCGGAAGCGTTGGTGTTTACAGGTATAAGCTCAGTGAAGAATACGTTGAGGATAACCCCAAAAGAAGCGCGCCCACTGCTGAAAGTTCTGACCAGGGGTATGTTGTGCACTATCGGCCCGGACAACAATTCAATGCAGACGACCTGATCCTCGACCGAACCAATTGGGTGGGAGTGGGTGATGCTGCTGCAATCGCTTCCATTGTCTCGATGCTTTGGAGTGCCCACAAGACATACGACCTTCGCTTTAGCGGAGAAATTGTGTTCAAAGATGTGCGCCAGTCTCAGACTATATTGATAGGTGCTTTCAACAACTCCTGGACCTTGCAAATGGATGATAATCTCCCCTTCGTCTTCGACCGGGCGAAATACATTCACGAGATAGGTCCATCTGGCCGCTCACGGACCACCGTTCGTGATAAACATGGTCGTCCGACTGAAGATTATGCATTGGTTTCACGCGTGCCACAATCAAAGACGGGTGCGTTTTCTATCACGCTTGCCGGCATCGATAAGGCAGGCACGCGAGCCGCAGCGGAGTTCGTGAGCGACCCCGATCACCTGAATCAGGGTCTAAAGCCACTGCCATCCGGGTGGCAGGCAAAGAATCTGCAGTTGCTCTTGCACACAAACGTCATCAACGGTCTTCCCTCCCCGTCAGATGTTGTCGCTTACCGCAACTGGTAGGCGATTGCCCAGATTCAATCGCGGATGAAGCGTCAATTTTCATCATCGCTTGGGCAAGGAGAGCAGTCTGCGAATCGCCTCGGCGGCCTGCTTGCCCTGTTTGTCGGAGCCTTTGTCGCCGTAGTGAACTCCGTCGAGGTAGAGGTCTGGATGTTGAGCCATGAGACCATGCTGATCGTCGAAAGCAAGCCCGTTTGACTTGATGAGCGATTGCGCGATCGCGTTTCTAGCGTCGATCCGGGCATTTGTCGGCCCTGTCTCGGAATTCTCCTGGACTGGCGTCGTGCTTGCCCAGGCAAGTTCGGCTTGGGGGGCCAACGCAAGAACCGCAGCAATAAAGGACGGAAACGCATCCCGGTATTCCGCTTCCGAATACGCCCACCCGTGCATGCCGTTATTGAAGTGCACAACGCTGAATTTTGCCGGCTCCGCGATCGAATAATCGGCCAATTCGCGCAGTAGCCGAGGGTCGCCCACGGAGGCCGATGTCGCCAACAGGTAGACATTGGCCGCTCCCGCCAGTTGGCGCTTCACTTCAGGATAGTAGTTTCGTGTGATGGAATCGCCGAGCAGCAGGACGTTTGGAAGATTTGCGTCTGCGTGCGCGGGCCGCACCTCCCAGGTCCAACTGATCTCTTCGGTTCTTGAAGCGCGCTCCTGAGCACAGACGGTGACGCACATCGACTGTCCGAGCATTAATATTGCAAAAATTGCAATCAGCCACTTTGTTTCGAGAATCCATTTCATACGTTTGCCTTCCCTCGCATCCGGGTGTCGCTAATCGCTCGCTCTTGCGGGCGAAGCTTTCCGTCCAGAACGGTTGTGGAGCCCTGGTTCACGGGGAGTTGCACCACGTAATGCCTGTATCGCAGATTGAGGTTTCCCGCGCTCTTCGCATGAACTGTCACCGAAGTGAGCGACCTATTCTTCCAGGCGAAGTCGAGCACAGCGGCTCCGCGCGCGCACAATCCGCGAACGCTTCCGTTCGCCCAGGCTCCCGGCAAAGCGGGCAGAAGCTCGATCTCACTGGATTGACTCTGAATCAGCATCTCGGCAATTGCCGCGGGACCGCCAAGGTGACCGTCAATCTGATCCCAGTAGTCATGGAGCATGTTGGGCTGGGTTGCGTGGGTGAGAAGATTGCCGAGAATCCGATGAGCACGATCGCCTTCACGGAGTCTGGCCCACAGCGCGGCCCGCCATGCCTGGAGCCAACATCCATTGCCGTCTCCGTCGCCGCGCAGCTCCAGGCTCTTTCTTGCCCCCGCAGCCAGTGCGGGAGTCTTTTCCGCTGAGATGCTGTTGCCAGGATAGAGGGCCCATAGGTGAGAGAGATGGCGGTGCTCGGCCTCGGTCTTCTGATAATCGCCGATCCACTCCTGCAGTTCTCCCTCCCCATTCACTTGCAGCGGCGGCAGTCGCTTGTGCGCATTTTCCGCGGCTTGCGCGAGATCGGCGTCGACCCCCAATTCCCGTGCCGACAAGACAAACTTCTCGAACAACTCGCCGATCATCTCGATGTCCATCGAAGTTGCATAGGTCAACCTTCCTTTTACGCCATTCGGAAGGATAAATGCATTTTCCGGCGAAGACGTCGGGTTGGTCGCCAGACATCCCGCGAAGGGTTTTCCGGCGGGAATTTCAATCATGAAAGAGAGCACGAAATCCACGGAATCCTTCAGCGCCGGGTACGCCGTGGCGCGGAGGAATTCTCTGTCGCGACTGAAAGCGTAGTGCTCCCATGCCTGGAGGGAAAGCCACATGCCGCCGACGGGCCACAAGCCCCACGAGCCGTCGACAGGTGTCGCCGCCCGCCAGATATCCGCGTTGTGATGAAGCACGAATCCCTTGCAACCGTAGTGAACCCTCGCCACCTCCGCGCCCGTGACGCGCAGATCGGCGAGCAAGTCGTAGAACGGCTCGACGCATTCAGCAAGCGCGCCCGTCTCGGCTGCCCAGTAGTTCGTTTCAAGATTAATGTTGGTCGTCCACTTGCTCCCCCACGCGGGCCGCAAATTTTCATTCCATATACCCTGCAGATTCGCCGGTTGGCCTCCGGGCCGCGAAGCGGCAATGAGCAAGTACCTGCCAACCTGGTAGTAGAGCGCCATGAGACCAGGCTTCGGCGTTGTCGCGTAGTTGACCAGTTGTCGATCGGTACTTGTATCCGAAGAAGAGGGGCCATCCAACTCCACCTCTACGCGGTTGAAGAGCGCTCCATGGTCCTCGACATGCCGCGACCGCAACTCAACATAGGAAAGCGCGCTTCTTTTCTCGCTTCGTCCCCGCAGGCGTCCATCGGGATCGCCGCTTATGTCGCGATAATTCACGAAGCTGGTGGCGAGATCGACGAGGAGGGTTACGTCGTCCGCGCCCTCAACCATGATGGAATCCCGGTTGGCGGTCACAGTTCCGCCCTGGTGCAGCAAGCGAACGTGTCCCGCGAACTTCGTGCCCGTTCCCTGCCACGGAGCGATCCAGGTGCTGGCGGGAGGAGTATGCCCTCTCAATTCGCCCGTGAGGTGCAGCCCATCCGAGGTGGCCGCGACCTCCGCGTTGTCGTGGGGAGTTGAAAGCGAAAGCTTGAACGACTGCTGACCGGGCTGGTTTGCTGAAAGATGCAGCACAAACACGTGATCGGGAAACGAAATAAAAGCTTCTCTTGAGAACTGAACATCTCCACACTGATAAGTCACGCTGGTTATCGCTGTGCGGAGGTCGAGCGAGCGCTTGTATCTATCGCTATGGATGTCGGTATAGAAGTCCAGGCGCAGGTCGCAGAATGGCTGATACGCGTGCAGAATGGGGGGGATGCCCAGCAGCGATGGCGCGAGCCGCTCGGCGCCTTCTACATCCTCGTCGAAGATGAGCTTGCGAATCGCCTCCAGATTCTTTCGTGCATCCGGATTGGTATAGTCGTGGGGTTTGCCTGTCCATAGCGTCGCCTCATTCAGTTGGATGCGCTCTGAATCGACGCGTCCGAACACCATGGCGCCGATTCTGCCATTTCCGAGAGGAAGAGCCTCATTCCAAACCGTCGCAGGCTTGTCGTACCAGAGACTCAGCTTCGAGACCTCTTCCGTAACCTCGCCCCCGTCGTCGAGTTCCAAGGCATTTCCTGAGAGCTGTAGCAAGTATGCCGCGATGCCCGCCATTCCTGCACTAGCGATAAACTGGCGCCGATTCATTCAGATCCCTTCTTGCCCGCGAAGCACACCCTACCCAAAAAAGGCACAGCTATGTTCCGCGGGGTGGGGAGCTATGCCCAGTCCTCGATGAAATCCTTGCGGCGCCGATCGTGCTCGGCAGCGCAAAGATCTCCCGAGGCTAGAAAGAGAACTTACCCTCAAACTGTAAGTTTCTGGCGGTGTTGGCGCTGGTGATTACCCCGGTATTCAATTGCCCCAACGCAGCGCTAGCATCGCCGAAGTTCGGGTGATTCAGCACATCGAACGCATCCGCGCGCACCTGGAGGTCGGAGTCTTCCCCCAACTTCTCAAGCGACCAGTGTTTCTGCATGTTCATATCCAACTGCCTCCACGCTGGTCTAGAAACAATATTCCTTCCCGCGTCCCCAAAGGTGCCGTATCCAGGTTGCGTAAAGGCGCTCGGATCAAATCGCTTCTGAACTGTGGATTCGACAACTTGCCGCTGGATGTGCGGTTCGGATACCATTTGCCGGCCAAAGAACCGCTCAGGTTGGTTGGAACGGTGACCGTGAACGGGGTACCGGAGTCGGATCAAGCGCTCTCGCAGTCTCTCGCAGAGCTTCAATCTCTGTGTCTAGAGCAGAAAAAACGAGGTATTGACTCTTCGCATCTTCGGTGGAGCTAAAAGAAATGCCCATAAATTGGTTTCATCCATCATGATTACCAATCCTCCACCGTTGCGCAATTATAGACCGCAAAAAAGCGGAAGCCTTGAGCCTCCGCTGCCCGAGATCCGATTATCCCACAGCTTTCGCAGTTCTTTCGAAAAACCGAAGGGCATTGTCCGCCGCTGTCTTGTTGTCAATCTTCAGATACAGACGAGCGATCCGATAGTGAATACTGCCATCCACCGCGTATTCCATCGCACGATATGTACAACCGGGTATGCGTCGGCCCTGGAACATGCCTGCCCTGCCTTCACTCACGCCCCCATTCCCATGTATGCTGTTGGTCATGCGGAAATATTCAGAAAAAGTACTCCAGAGAAAATCTCTGGAACCGATCTCGTCCTCCCGAGTCAGTCGCCGCGATTTCATCAAGACGACTTCTCTGGCCGCCGGCGCGCTTGCGTTTGGCGTGCCGACGCTTTTGCGCGGCCAAAATTTAAACAGTAAGTTGAATATCGCCTCGATCGGCGCAATGGGTGGCAAAGGCCGGAGCGACACGGATGCCTGTGCCGGTGAAAACATTGTCGCGCTTTGCGACGTGGATTCGGGCTCAGATGGTTACGCGGCGCAGATGCGAAAATATCCGGACGCGAAGTTTTACAAGGATTTCCGCCAGATGCTTGACCAAATGGGCAACCAGATAGACGCGGTAACGATTTCGACGCCGGATCATTTACACGCGATCGTGGCGTCGGCGGCGATGAAGATGCACAAGGCCGTCTTTTGCCAGAAACCGCTGACGCAAACGATTTATGAGGCGCGCTATCTGCGAAAGATGGCTAAGGAGAGAAAAGTCGTCACGCAAATGGGCAACCAGGGCAGCGCTGCGAACGGCTTGCGCCGTGCGGTCGAGACGATTCAAGACGGGCTCATCGGGCAAGTGCATCAAGTTCACGTCTGGACCAACCGTCCGTCCTGGCCGCAGGGCATGGATCGGCCGCCGGGACAAGATCCGATTCCTGACACACTGGATTGGGACAAGTGGATTGGACCGGCTCCGATGCGGCCGTTTAAGAACCGTCGTAATCCAGACGATCAAGACGGAGTTTACCTTCCGTTTGTCTGGCGCGGCTGGCAGGATTTCGGCACAGGCGCGCTCGGCGACATGGCGTGCCACACGGTCAATTTGCCGTTCCGCGCCTTAAACCTCGGCTACCCAACGGAGATTGAGGCGGCGCCTATCGGCCGGATGAACAAGGAGTCTTATCCCATCGGCTCAAAGATTCGCTATGAATTTCCCCGCCGCAAAGCTTCCATCTCGGTCGCTGATCCGCATCTTTTCCACCATCGCAGAACCATCGAGCGGGATGCGGTAACACTGTGGTGGTATGACGGCGGCCAGCCCGACCCGGCAGCCCCCGACGGCCATGACTACAGCAATAAGCCGCCGGTTGAACTCACTGCCGACATCGTGGCGCTGCGCGGTGAAGTTCCTGAAAGCGGTTGCCTGCTGATTGGCGAGAATGGCTCGGTGTTTTCACCGGACGACTACGGATCAAGCTTCTTTGTGAAGCTGATGAACGACCAGAAATACATCAATTACCTCAAGCACCCCGCGCTGGCGCAGTTTGCCGAACGCATCCCGCGCAACCCTCACGGAAAAGACAATGGTCTCAGCCATGCGCAGGAATGGCTCACCGCCATCAGGGAAAACAAGCCGGAACTCTGCTACTCAAGTTTTGAGATCGGCTCGCGTCTCACCGAAATCATGCTGCTCGGCTGTGTGGCCTTGCGTGTGGGCCGGAAAATCGAATGGGACGGGCCAAGGATGGTTGCGAAAGATTGTCCCGAAGCCGCGCCGTTCATCAAACGCGAAAACCGTTCCGGATGGTTTCTTTCCTGATTCAACCATGGGAACCAATCACCCGCGCCGGGAATTCAGCCCGAAGATGGGCCCGGCTTGGGCTTGAAATCACGGTGGCGCTTAACGCTCTTCGACAACGCATCAACGCGGAGGCACTGCATCGAAGGCAGTTCGCTTCCTGGACATGATTGCAGGTCAACACCCCTGGCGAGGTAGACGCTGCTATTCTTTTGTCTTGAGTTTGCTGTCGTTTTCTCGGATGAACGTTTCGATATCCGAGGCGCTGGCAAGAATTCTAAGCCACTGTTCCTTATAGAGCGTGACCGGGAAACGTCCCATTCCATAAAGAGAAACGGCACCCTTCTCACTGACCTTGAGGCTCAACCCGCCAACGCCCTTGTTCTTGAGCCGCTCATTCTCAGCCCTGAGCCGCTCCAACTCCGCTTTCAATTCCGATTCGCTCATCCCCGTCTCTCCCCATCGTTCCTTCGCGTCAACCGCCTCGTTGATCACCGGCCGCGGAGGGCCTGAGAGCTCCGTCCGGCTGGACAAAAGCATCTCGATCCGCTCAACTTCGAGCCTCCGCAGTTTAACTGTACAAGTTCACCATCCCATCTGGTCGCGATCCGAGGAGGCCCCCGGGCACGGTTCCGCCCGCCTGCGCTCGCTTTCACGGGCTGCCCGGAGCGCAAAACCAGGTGCTTCGGTGCTTTGATTACTCGTTGGATTCACTCAGAGATCAGTCTACAGCGCCATCCCCGAATGAGCTCGTGAAGGCCGCAGGCTGATTGTCTGCAGGCGCTCCAGGGCCTCCGCCTCCAGCCCAATTCTATCGTTGACAGCGCTCTGGAATCGCCGTTTGCGCCCCAGATGTCGTTCCGAGCCAATTGCCCACCGGCACACCGAATCTCTCAGCACCCTAAGCCCAATAGTCTATTGCCACCACTGCTGTCCGGCTACAAGTCGAACAGAATCAACTGGTTGCTGATATCGCCTAAGTCGTTATCGGCGTCGGATGCCTGAAGTGCCCGTAAAGTGGGCGTTTTCTCGAACAGAGTTAGGCTGAG